>JGI12713J13577_1000030_pt1 | contig 56304 bp, 44 predicted proteins | sample JacPin_JW_Ref_O3_FD_13577 | JGI IMG/M metagenome (IMG submission 13577) | reverse complement strand
CGCCGAGCCGCCGCAAGTGGCTGTGAATTTATTTCACTTGCGCGGCGGGAAGGTCGTGGACCGGCGGGATTTTTACTGGGAGGACATGGAGGAATTTAATCCGGAGGAATTCCTGCCGTCGTTGATCAAGCAGCTGTATCTGGATGCGGCTTATTTGCCACGGTACATCCACACGCCGATGAATTTCGAGGATTGCGGTTTGATCGAAGAGGTGCTGACAGAGCAAGCCGGGCATCGCGTGGAGATATTGAATCCGCAGCGCGGGCAGAAGCATGCGTTTTTGGAATTGGTGGAGAAGAACGCGCAACATTCGTTTATTCAGCGCTTTCGGATTTTGAAGCCGAGCTCGGCGGCGATTGTAGATGCGCTGGAATCGGCGCTGGGGTTGCCGGAGCCGCCTAAGCGGATCGAGTGTTTTGATATTTCGCATATACAAGGGTCGGACACGGTGGCTTCGATGGTGGTGTGGGAATCGGGCCGGATGAAGAAAGCGGATTACCGGAAATTCATCATTCGCGGCGAAGCGATGGCGGAGGGCGCGGAAAAAGCGGCGGGGATTCTGCGCGACGATTTCGCGAGCATGGAAGAGGCGGTGGAGCGGCGCTATCGGCGGCTGCAGCAGGAAAAGAAACCGATGCCTAGCTTGATTTTGATTGATGGTGGGATCGGGCAATTGCACGCGGCGGCGAAAGCGCTGGACAAGCTCGCGATTATTAATCAGCCGATGGCTAGCATCGCGAAGAAGGAAGAAATTTTGTACGTGTTGGGGCGCGAGCACGAGCCGGTGGTATTGGAGCGACATTCGCCGGTGCTGCATTTGATCCAGCAGATTCGCGACGAGACGCACCGGTTCGCGGTGACATTTCACCGGCAGCGGCGATCGAAGCGGAGATTGCGCACGGCGTTGACGGAGATACGCGGGGTGGGGCCACGCACGGCGCAAAAACTTTTGCTGCGGTTTGGCAGCGTGGCGCAGTTGCGGGAACTTACTTTGGAGCAACTTGCGGCGGAGGTGCCGCGGGCGCAGGCGCAGCGCGTGTTTGAAGCGTTGCGCGAGGCACAGTCTCCGGAAGCTCCGACACCGTGAAAGGCCGTCAAGCCCCGCCTTTCAGAGCGAGGCTTGACGGTCTTGGTTCACCCCGTCGGATGATCCGGCGAACACGCGAACGGATCATCGCGAGACGCGCGGGGTGCTACGGGAAGCTCACCACTGTGACCGGAGTATCCGGGTTGGCGATGGTGGACGAGCCTCCGGTGTTGTTGATCACGTTCAAAATTCCACCTGAGCCCGCGGTGTTGAGAAAGATCGTGAGCATATCGCTCATACTGCCCGCGGGGAGGGTGGTGGGAACTTCGAACGCGTTTGCAGCGAAGATGTTTATGCCTTGGTCGAAGAAGCTGTAGCTGCCCAGGCCGTATCCTTTGAAGCTGGTGACGTGATTCGCGACTTTGAAGGCGGCGAAGCCGTCCACGCCGGGAGCTTCCATCCATGCGGCCTGGCTGGGCGCGTCGTAGGGCATTTCGTTCTGCAGGAAAACATCGGTGCCGCCGTTGCCGTTCCAGATTATTTCGTACTTTTGATAATGCTCGATGAAGAGGCCGTAGGCGGTAACGTTGTCACCGTTGACGACGAGGCCGGTGTCGGCAGTATTGACCGTCCAGCCCACACCGGTGCCATGGTCAGCGCGCCAGCCCCAGACATCGTCGAGAATCACGTTGTTGCTGTTCACCAACAGGCTAATGGTGGCGCTGCCCGCGGCCGCGCCGCCGATTCTGAAGAAGACGTCCTGAATGGCGGAGGGATCAGAGGCCGCGCTGTTGTCAGCGAGGAAGGAAAGGAAAGTTCCGACTTCGAGCAGGACCGGAGAATTTTTCGGGCCTGCATCGAAAATAATTCCGGAGACCAGGACACCCTTGGAGCTGAGGACGCTCATGGACACATTTCCGTTTTGCGGGATCAGCGTGGGCATGCCGAGGCCGAGCACGACGGTGTCGGGATAGGGGACGATAATGGCTTGGTTCAGGTTGTAGATGCCCGGGGTGAAGATCAGGTTCTTGCCGAGCAGCAGTTGTAAGTTGATTTTTTCGGCACTGTCTGTGGGCTGCGCAACGTAGAAGCGATTGATCGGAACGGACGAGCCGGGCGTGGGGCTGGTGGCCCATGAGGCGCCCGAAGTGTTGCGTTGCACCGCCGGCAGGAAGACGTTGTAGTCTCCGCTCGAGTCCACGTACAGATATGGCTCTTCGCGTGTGACGGGGCTGGTGGCGAGAGTGGTGTAGGGTCCGCTGCATGGGGCCACCTGAGGGAAACACTGGGCTGGCGCGCCGACGACGCCGGAGAACACCTGATTCCAGACGCCGTTGGTCCAGCTATCGACGTTGCTGTTCCTGGTGATCCACTGCTGCTGCCCGCCGTTTATGATAGCGCCGCCGGTGAACTGTGAATCCGCGATGAAGCCGCCGCTGGCGAAGGCAGGATTGCTGCAGAAGTCAAAAAGGAAGAGATTGCCGTTCATCTGGACGCGGCGGATGGGCGAAGCTTGCGATACCGCCCAGAACTCGGCACTGGAAGTGCAGGCCGCCGCGGTGACCACATTGATGGTCAAGTTGGATAGCGAGCGCCAGAAATTCACGAGCGCGGTGCAGCTGCCGGTGCTGTCGCACTGGTTGGAGACATTGATTGCACCGTTGATGGTGACGTCTGACGGGGAAAGGCCGAGGCCAGCGACGGTGGTGTAGTAGCCGACTTGAAAGATGAGCGGGTTGGCGGCGGAGCCGTAGGTACCCGGCTCGAATAGAAAGGCATAGCGCTGGGTGCCGAACTGGTTGGAGACTTGGGTCGTGGCTACCGCGTCAACGGTGGCCTGGATGGTGCTTTGCGGGGTGCTGGGAGTGAAGACGAAAACGTTCGCGCCGAAATTGGGCTGGCCGGACGGTGCTGCTGGAACCGTAATNGACGTGCCGATGGNCGCGGTGGTGGAGATTGGCAGCGCGAAGGATGCTGCCAGGAGGATTGCAGATAAAGCGAGACAGCGAACGANAAAGAAGGATGGATCGGTTGCGTGCTGCATTATTGTTCTCATATAGCTACTCCTTTAATGAGTTATTTGATTAGCATTGGTCCTCCCCCCGGCAGGGAGTCTACTCCCAGGCCGGTCGCTCTTTCAATTGGAAATAGTTTTTCGTGGTAGGTTGATTTTTTGCCGCGAGCGGATCGCTGGGCGAACTGATTGTGGCGCCGGCTGGCGTGTGGGTGGCGCGCCGCGGCTTAGCTTGCTAGCTGCACGTCGAAGCGAATGACGACTTCATCTTTGGCGCGGACGCCGGCTTTGCCTGGGGGCTTGATGCCGAAGTCGGTTTGTTTCACGGTGGACTCGCCGGTGAAATGGCCGTCTTTTAGNGTGACATGGACTGTGACTGGGTGGGTTTGGCCGTGCAGCGTGAGATTTCCGCGCAGCGTCCAACGGCCGTCCCCGGTGGATTCCGCGGCCGTGGATTTGAAGACGATTTCCTGATGCTGGTCGCTATCGAGGACTTCGGCGCCGAGCATGGTGGCTTGCACTTCGGCGCGGTCCTGGTCGGAGGCGTCGGGGTCCATGACGCGCAGGTCGCGGGCGTTTACGTGAATTTCGACGGCGGGATGCGCGCCGGTGTCGGCGGTGCCGCTGTGAATGGGCGCGCGGACTTCGTGTTCGTGCCCGAAGCCGGAGAAGGCGCCGGTCTTGCCGACGTGGATCGTCATCGTGGATTTTTGCGTATCAATGTTGCGTTGTTGTGCGCTTAGGCCCAGAGCGCCGAGCAGGGTCGCTGCTGCCACAAACAAGATTCGCCGCATCGCTCACCTCGAATGGAATTTCGATCTTAAGATAATTTGGGCGCCTTGAGCCGAGAAATCTGTGCAGTTCAGGACGGAGTGGGAGCGACGTCGCTGGCTCCGTGCGGAGGGCGAAATCGCGAAGGGGAAATTTGTATGGAATAGAAAATCCTTTCTCCTTTGTTTTCAGCAGGGGTCTCAGCAGAATGGTGATTCTGTGAGGTTTATTTGTACGGAATAGAAATGAGGAGAGGTAGTGATGAGAGAGATGCGGCGCGGGCCCGCCTCGGCGGGCAGGCGCGGAAATGGCCGAAAAACTAGCGATTAGAAAATGTATTCTCATTGATTGTGAGGGGGTTAGCTGGATTTTTAATATTTTGACGGCTAGCGATTAGAAATGCGTGATTAGTGAGCAGTGATTGGTGATTCGTCGGGCGCCAGGCATGCGCGAATCGCGCTTGCGAGCGGACCCTAGAACCTGCCTGCGGTAGGCAGGCCGGCACTGCCGTCCCTCCTGCGGCGGGCAGGTCTCGGGCTGAATCGCGCTGTAGCGCGATTCAGAAAAAAAACAGGGCGAGCGGTTTCAGCGGGATATGCGGATTTTTAATCGCGGCGGGGCCGACGAGAATCGCGCGGTGCGCGCCCGCGTTCACGCTGCGCACCATACTCGCGGGTAAGCGGTCGGCACCTTGGCTGCCGCGACCCTGCGCCCGGAGACGCTATCGCCGAGCGCGCGCCCGGCCAGCCAAGCCCCTCTCCCGTGTCTCAGTCTCCATGTCGCGTCCTCAGCAGCGCCGAAAAGCGCCCCGACTCACGCTAACAAATTCCCCAGCCGCTGAATATTCGTAGAAATACTCACAGGGGGAAGCGATAGAAAAGATGGGTTGTACTTTGCTGTGTTGGCCGATCGTGGAGCGTCTAAACTCCCACCCTTCGCATGAAACAAAGGCGTGAAGAGCGGGCCCTGCCTGCGGCAGGCAGGCACCCGAAAATTCAACTGCGCAAGTTCGGGTGGTGCGGAAAGGTCGGCCACTCGCCTGCACACAAGAAACTGACGCTGAATTCGCACTGGACAGCCTCTTCATTGAGGATACGCTGTACCTGTGCTGTCGCATGGACAGCCGATCATGACACTCGAGCTGACCGAGCACGCCGTCGAGATGGAGACTAAGTTGCGGGAACATCCCGGCGTGCGGCAGGCCGTGGTCCTCGCATGGAAGTCTGTCCAAGGGGAACAACGGCTCGTCGCATACGTCGTTCCGGATGACGGATATATCGAGCGAACCTTGGCAGCACCCGATGACGAGTCCCGCCGCATTCAGAAGTGGCGCAAGATCTATGAACTAACGCAAATGGGAAAAGAATCAGCGGTCGCACGGCCCGACTTCAACATCCTCGGCTGGAATAGCACCTACACCCGCCACCCCATTTCGGAAGAGCAAATGCGCGAGTGGGTTGATCTCTCCGTTCAGGAGATTCTGCGCTACGGACCCTCGGAAGTTCTCGAAATCGGTTGCGGCGTGGGGCTCCTGTTGCTGCGTCTCGCGCCCTGCTGCAAACGTTACGTCGGCGTAGACAACGCGTCCGCCATCCTCGCAACTCTCAAGAAACAGATGCAGCGAATAGGCGGCGCTTGGACGCAGGTCGAACTCCTCGAACGCGCGGCGGACAATTTCGCAGGCCTTGCGGAAAACTCCTTTGACACGCTGATCGTCAATTCCGTGGCGCAGTATTTTCCCAGCCTCAATTACTTGATAAACATCCTCGCGAAAGCCGTTCGCGTCGTGAAGCCGGGCGGCAGAATCTTTCTTGGCGATTTACGCAGCCTACCGCTGCAGGGACCGTTCGCCGCTTCGGTAGAATTGTTCCAAGCGCCTCCGGCGATGAGCGTAGCGGAACTGCGCGAGCGCGTCGGCAAACGCATACGTCTCGACGAACAACTGGTCTTATCACCCGCACTGTTTCTTGCTCTGCGCCATCGCTGGCCGAAGATTTCGCGCGTGGAACTCCGGCCCCGGCACGGGCGATTCGACAATGAAATGACTCGCTACCGGTTCAATGCGATCCTTCACATCGGCGACGCGCCCGCTAAAAGCGTCAATCCAAAGTGGATCTCGTGGCCGCTGGAAAGGCCAACGCTGGAATCCCTGGCAGTCACGCTGGAAAAACAAAATCTCGAATCGCTAGCCATCACAGAGGTCCCGAACCGCAGAATCCAGCAGGATATTCGGGCTTTCGCCGAACTACAGACGCGCAGCGCTTCGGAAACGGTGGATGTTTTCCAGAACGAAATCCAGGCCGCCACAAATCATGCCATCGACCCACGAGATCTCTGGACGCTAGGCGAGATGCTCGAATATGACGTCCAGATCAGCTGGGCCGCGGCGCGCTCCGACGGCAGCTACGACGCGGTTTTCACGCGAAAAAATCCCCATGAGCCGACGCACAGTGCGGCAGTGGAATGGCCAGAGCCTCCCGCAATCCACGATGACTTGGCACTCTACGCCAACGCGCCCATGAAAGCCATCCCCCGCGAGAAGCTGCTCCAACAACTGCGTGATCACTGCGAGCAACATTTCCCACAAACAAATAGACCAAACGACATCATTCTGCTGCACGCGTTGCCCTTCGCTCCCGACGGCCAGCCCGACCGCGAAGCCCTCCCCTCACCCGACGGAGTCCACACGTAATCAAATTCCTGTTGCCGGTTGCGGCACCGCTTCTCCCTCCGATCACCCGGCTCGCGCGGCAAACTGGTACGCTTTTATTGCTCCTTGGGAACAGCCCGAATGAATTACAACCTCGCCCAGCCGTTCTACGAAAATTCGGAAAGCCATCCGGGAAACATCGCCGTTTCGGTGGCCGATTCCGCGGTAACTTATTCCGAGCTGCGAAAGCTGGTACAGCCAATCGCCAGTTGGCTACGGCAGAAATCCGGCGGCAGCGTCACACGCGTCGGCATTCTTGCCTCTCGCAGCGTCGAAACATTCGCGGGNATCCTCGCCAGCGCCTGGGCCGGCGGCACCTACGTGCCCATCAGCCCTAGACTTCCCGAAGAGCGCCTCCTGCAATTGTTCGAGCGCACCGATCTCCAAGCGCTCATCGTGGATCGCGATTCTCTCGCCCTGCTTTCCGATCGCATTCTGCAAAACTGCCCGCCATACATTTTGGCGCCCGCGAATCAGACCGCAAATTCCCGAATCGAGGGAACAGAATCGCTGCCCGCGTTCGATCCGACCGACAAACCTCTCAGCGTGAACGCCGATCACATCGGCTACATTGAGTTCACGTCCGGTACCACAGGCATTCCAAAAGGCGTGATGATCCCCGCTGGCGGAGTCGCGCACTTTGTAAATGTGATGCGCTCGCGCTGCGACATCGGCCCCACCGATCGAGTCGCAGGCGTCGCGGAAACAACTTTCGACATTTCCGTCTTCGACATGTTCATGACCTGGAACTGTGGCGCCGCGCTCTACGTGGTTCCAGCCACGCAAGTGATGGCACCAGTGCAATGCATCCAGCAGAATCGCATCACGGTCATTTTCACGGTCCCGTCGGTCGCGGTTTGTACCGATCGCATGAAACTTCTCGCGCCAGCCTCGCTCCCGACATTGCGCTACTCGCTGTTTTCAGGTGAGCCTTTGCCCGTCGCCGCCGCGCTAGCCTGGCAAAAGGCCGCATCCAGCAGTGTCCTGGACAATCTCTACGGCCCCACCGAAGCAACGGTCGTCTGCACCGGCCAGCGCTTTTCCGGAGCCGCAGACGCGACTCCCGGTCGCGGCGTAGTAGCGATCGGCGCGGCATTTCCCGGAATTGAAATCGCGATCGTCAACTCAGCCTTGCAAATTCTGACGGAAGGTCAAGGCGAAATCCTGATCTCCGGCCCGCAGCTAAGCTCCGGCTATTTTGGCGACCCGCAGCAAACTGAGCAGCGTTATCCGACGTTCTCCGGAAAGCGCTGGTACCGCACTGGCGATCTTGGCTTTCAAGACGCCTCCGGCACGTACCACCACCTGGGCAGGCTCGACAACCAAGTAAAAGTTCGCGGCAACCGCGTAGAACTCGAAGAGATCGAAGCGCACCTGCGCGAAATCTACCAGACCGATTCGGTCGCTGCGGTTGCCTGGCCCATCGAACACGGTTCCGCCGCGGGCATCGTAGCTTTCATCGGCGGCCAAATCCCGGTGTCAGATGTCGCGCAAAAAGCATTATTGAAAGGCCGCCTGCCCAGTTACATGGTTCCCGCGGCCATCCATCACGTGGACGCGCTTCCGCTAAATGCCAACGGCAAAATAAATCGACGCGAACTGGTCTCTCTTCTCGGCGGTAAGGGCAATTAGCCGTGGGTGCCTCGGCGACACCAGCGGATCTCGTTGCCGCGGGCCCTCCGCGCCCTTTGCGACTGCGCATCATCCCGCCACTCGATACCTATCCGTCCATCGTATCCTTCGCGCAGACTCCCGCCGGGAAAGCCATAGTCCTGCTGCTCTTCGGCCTGGGCTCGAAATATACCGTTCCTGAATGGAAGGTGATGACGCTCTGGCTCGCGCTGATCACCGTTCTGCCAAAGCACCGCCGCTTACTCGTTACGCTGGGCGTGTTGCAATGGACGTTTCTGCTCCCGATTGAGAAGACCGAATTCAGCACGATTATTCTGTCGCCGCTCGTCATGAGGGCTTGCGCCTGCGCAATCGGCGGGCTGTTGTTCTGGTTCGCCGCGCGCTTCCGCCAGTCCTTGTTCGGCCGCCGCCCGATTCTTACGCTGCTAACCGCCTACGCTATATTTGTGTACATCACTTCCGTATTCCTCGGTTCATTCCCCGGTTCCTTCGTGGCTTGGCGTTTCGCGATGATCTTCAGTGTTTACCTGTGGTTCATCAGCTACGCGCTCTTGGATCGTGATTCGAAGGATCGCGATCCCTTTCGTCTGCAACTAGGTACCTTCCATCCCTTTTGGGGCTCCACAAACGTTCCATTCCCGAAAGGCTCGGCCTACTTGCGCCGCATCGAAGCGCACACACCCGAGCGGCTGGCGATAACGCAGCTTAAAGGTCTGAAACTCCTGGCGTGGGCGCTGGTGTTGAATATGGCGCTCCGGGCATTTCAGGCGATCGTGTATCAGCGGCTCGGAATCCCCACCTTCGCCGCAGCATTCGAACACAGCGTCCAACGGTCGTCCTATCCCTGGTTTCTGTGCTGGGCCAGCTTGGTCGCCGCGTTTTTCGAAGCGGTCTTGACCATATCCGTCCTGGGACACGGAATCATCGCCTGTTGTCGCATGGCTGGATTCGCAGCGTTGCGCAACACCTATCGCCCGCTCGAATCCCGCACCATCGCAGAGTTCTGGAATCGCTACTATTTCTACTTTAAGGAATTGCTGGTGGATGTGTTTTTCTATCCCACCTTCATGCGCTATTTCAAAGGGCGCCCAAAAATTCGCCTCTTCGCCGCAACTCTTGCCGCCGCTTCATTCGGGAACGCCTACTACCATTTTTTCAACGAACCGGAACCGATCGCGAAGCTCGGCTTTTGGAAAGCAATCGTGGCCTACCAGCCGTACATGTTCTACTGCCTGGTACTTGGCGTGGCCATCGGCATTTCGCAGCTGCGAAAGCGCAGACCGATTCCAACCGGTTGGGTGAGGGGGCGACTGGTTCCTTCGCTAACCGTAGCGCTTTTTTACTGCCTGCTGCGCATCTTTTCAGACACCAGCAGGACCTATCCCATTCACGAGCATTTTCGTTTTCTGGCACATCTGTTCAATTTGACGTCGTGAGGAAAGAGTGGATCAAAGAATTACCATTCGGCAATTTCTGAAGGAACTGCTGGCCACCAAAGGCGACGCGCTCCAGTTCGCGGATAGCGATTCGTTGCTGCTCGGCGGCCGCTTGCAGTCACTCGACGCCGTGGAAATCGTCGTCTTTCTCGAAGAGCAGTTCGGCCTCGACTTTGCTGTCATTGGATTTGATCAGGGGAAAATCGACACCGTTGACGCGATTGCTTCGCTGATTGAAACCGGCCAATGCTGATTTACGATGCTTGGGCCGCTGGCCGACCTTGGCACACTACCCGATCGATTGCACCAAGAACTTCCGCGTGGCGCATCCTCGCCCGCCAGCGGCAGCTCAGCTGCGGACTGACTTTATGTGTTTGCGGTTGCGATGATTATGCCGCCTGTGACGATGAATAGGCCGCCGACGAGGACTGCGAGAGATGGAATCTGCTTGAATGCCAGTCAAGAGATGGCTTGAGCGGTGAGAAAGAAAAACACCACGTAGAGGTCGAGCAGTCTGCCGAAGTCCCAGGGCGGCGAGTTGACAGTGCATCCGTATGCGAACAAGACGACCGCCGCGACTGCAAACAGCGAGGCCTTTTGCCAGGGCAGGGTTTTGTGAAGTCCTGCCCTGATCAATCCGTCTCCGCCAGCTTCCAGCAGCGCGGCGAGGAACAGAACAACGATGGCTGTGTTGCGTGACATTGTTGGCCTCACGAATCAAGCTCACAAAGCAAGGGCTGTGGTATCTGACACGCTACCGAGGAAAACAATCAGGAGGGCTAGGAATTCGGCGTCGAAGGGAATTTTTTGTGATGGGGTTGAAAATCTTGCGGGACGGATTTCCCATTCGGCCCTGCCACCGGTAGGGCCTCAAGGTAAAGCGGAGCACGGCGGGTGGGGAGACGGCAGTCGATGGGGAGCGAAGAGAGATCCTTCACCCGCTGTAGCGGGTTCAGGATGACGGCGAAGAACGAAGGCAACGGCCAGGTCAACGGCGCGGAGCTAAAGAGTCTGAGTGAGAACTGCAAAACCGATACTTCAGCGGCTAAACAGTTTGTGGAAAAAGTGGAGCGGGTGTCATCCCGAGCGCAGCGAGGGAACTGCCGTTCGCGCAAACGTTAAGGAAAAAGCAGATCCCTCCGGCAAAAGGCGCCTGCGGGATGACAATTTGAGCATTTTTCCGCACACTCGTTCGTCGCTGGAAGTTTTGACTGCTTCGGTGTAGATTTCTTTTGCGTATGGGCGCGGACGACAGTAGTACATCGGTTAGGCGACGAACATGCAAATTGCAGGGAAAGCAGGCGCGGCGGAACTGGACGACGCCGGAAACGGCGTGCCTGGCGACGTGCGAAGCGCTGGCAGCGGTGAGACGCAGAGCGTCGGGCGCAGCGGCGTGCCGGACGAGGTACCAAGCGACGTGTGTGGCGGTGGGCGTGGTGGCGTGAGTAGCGACGTGCGGAGTGGCGCTGTCGCGACGACGGTTAGGCCGACGTTGAGCGTGGGGGCGCAGTTCCGGGCGACGTTTCGGTCGCTGGCGGTATTGACGGCGGTCGCGAGCATCGCGGCGGTGCTGCTGATTGGGGCGATTTCGATGGGATGCTATGCGGTGGTTGCGCTGCTGGGGAAAATTCGGCCGCTGCGCGAGGCTTATCAATATATTTCCGGAGTTTACGACCGGTTGATTGAGCGGCTGGGGCAGCAAATCCTGCGGGACGCGCGCGATACTCCGGCACTGCGGCTGATGGTATCGCTGACGCTTACTGCGGTGCCGATTTTCGTGGCGCAAATGATTTTGGGGAAACCGCGGCCGCTGCTGGTGATCGGTTTTTATCTTTCTTTGTACGGAGTGAAGTTCCAGCGGTTCGTGCGGATGTTCAGCGCGAAGCATTTGGAGGCGCACCGGCGGCAGGGATATTTTTCGGATTCGTTCCATAAGGTGTTCGGACGTTACTTTGAATTTTTCCTGGGATTTTTGTATGGCAACGTGCCGGAACTGGATCGCACGGTGCATGTGCGGCTGCATCACAAGGAAAACAGCGGGCCGGACGACACTACTTCCACGATTGGGTATGACCGGACCAACCGGCTGCATTTCTTCTGGTATCTGGCGGACAATTTTTGGACGGTGCTGGGGCTGGCGCCGTATGCGTACTTCACGGCCAAGGGCGAGAGCGAGAACCGGCGGCGAATGGTATGGGGAATCACGCTGTATGCGATTTATTTCGCGGCGGTGTTCATTTATAACTGGCGACTGGGGATTGCGTACGTGCTGGTGCCGCTGATGGCGATGAATTTCATCATGGCGATGACTGCGTGGGTACAGCACGCTTTTTACGACGAGGAGCGGCCCGAGGATTATTTTGCGAATACGGTGACGGTGTATGACGAAGTGAATTTTATGAACGAGGGGTACCACCTTTGTCATCATCACCGTTCGGGGCTGCACTGGACGGAGATGCCTGCGCATCTGGAGCAGATACGGGACAAGATGCGGGAGTCCGGTTCACTGGTATTTCGCGATATGGATTTTATGGAGTTGTTCGTGGAATTGACTTTGCTGCGCAGGATGGATGTGCTGGCGGAGAGACTGGTGCCTTGGGAAGCGATGGATCACGCGCAGAGGTTGGCGATGCTGGAAAAGCGGACGAGGCCTGCGAGGGTTGTTACGGCTTCCCGGCTGACAGCTTGACGTGGTTGTAATACCGCTGGTGCTATTCAGGCCCGATATTGGCTGTGCACCGATGGCGATATGGCACCCCTCAGCTTTAAGGTTTCGACCCCGAAGTGCGGCTCTTAACTCGCTGCGTGCAGCGAAGTTGCAGCGTTTGGACCGGTTCTCTTGCCTCGGTTGGGACGGCTATGCTACTGTCGAGCCCTGAGGTGGACCATGAGCGACAACAGTGTAGGTTCAAAGGTTAGCGTTTTTTTGGTGGGGTTGGGAATTGGAGCGCTGGTTGGCATCTTATTCGCACCGAAGTCCGGCGACGAGACACGTGAATATTTGACGGGCAAGGCCGACGAAGGCCGCGAATACGCGCAGAAGAAGGCGCGGGAATTGCGCGAGCGGGCTGAAGATTTGATCGAGCGCAGCAAGGAAATTATGTCGCGGCAGAAGGATGCGCTTTCCTCGGCGGTGGACGCGGGGAAGGACACGTACCGCAAGGAATCGAAGGCGTCCTAAGGCAGCGCAAGGAGCCTAATGTCCGGCTGGGTCGAGGCGTTCATCATCATCGCAGCTATAGCTATTGTTGTGCAGATGGCTATTTTGGTGGCGATGTTCGTGCAGTTGAAAGTGTCGATGGAGCAATTCACGCGGATTGCGAATGACCTGCAGGGGCGCGTGGACCCGATCCTGCTGCGCGTGAACCGGATACTGGAAGATTCCGAGGGGCGCATATCCAGCGTGATGGGCGACACGGCGGAGATTACGCGGCTGGCGCGCGGGCAGGCGCAGAAGGTGGACCGTGTGTTCACCGAGGCGCTGGAGCGGCTACGGATTCAGGTGATTCGCGCGGACCAGATTTTGACTGGGGCGCTGGAAGTAGTGGACGAGGCGGGGACGAAATTCAGGAATACTTTGTGGGGGCCGATCCGGCAGGCTTCGGCGGTGATGAAGGGGATCAAGGTGGGGTTGGATATGCTACGGCGGCAGCAGAATAATAAGCCGGAGCGGGATGCGGATGCGGATTCGGTTTCACAGGATGAAGAGCTTTTTATTTGAGGTTGGACACTCCGCGGTTGTGATTTTTCTTCAGGCACATCTTCTGTGTTTCGACTTTCTGCAGGCTTAATCTGGAAATTAGCGGGTGAAAAAAATCAGCGGATCCAGCCGCCGCCCAGGACTTTTTCGCTTTCGTAGAACACGGCGGCTTGGCCTGGGGTTATGGCGCGCTGGGGCTCGCGGAAGATTACGCGGGCTGTGGTGGCGTCTAGCGGGGCGATTTCTGCTGCGGCGGGTTCGTGACGATTACGGATACGGACCATTGCTTGCACTGGATGGTCGGGAACCTCGTAGGGAATCCAGTTGACGTTTCGGACTTCGCAGGTAGCGCTGCGGAGTTCCTGATCTTCGCCTACTACCAAGCGATTTTGTGCGCGGTCTAGCGCGACCACGTACATCGGGGGCTGGCCACCCGAGAGGCCGAGGCCCTTGCGCTGGCCCACGGTGAATTGATGCAGGCCAGCGTGGCGGCCGAGAACTTCGCCGGAAGTTGAGACGATGTCGCCGGGTTCTTTTGGTAGTTCGCTTCCCTGCTCGTGCAGATAGCCTTCGATGAACTTCACGTAATTTCCAGTGGGAACAAAACAAATTTCCTGGCTTTCGGGCTTTTCGGCGACGGGGACTTGCAGGCGGCGCGCGATTTCGCGGACTTCGTGCTTGGTGAGTTCGCCGAGGGGAAAATCGGTGCGGGCTAGCTGTTCTTGCGTTAGGCCGAAAAGGAAATACGTTTGGTCCTTGGACTCGTCCAAGGCGCGGAGGAGTTCGTAGCGGCCGGTCTGTGCGTTGTGGCGGACGCGGGCGTAGTGGCCGGTGGCGATGCGCTCGGCGCCGATCTGGCGCGCGGTGACCAGGAGTTGATCGAACTTCACGTGATTGTTGCACATGGTGCAGGGGATGGGAGTGCGGCCTTCGAGATAGTCGGCGACGAAGGGGCGGATTACGTTCAGCTCGAACTCGCGTTCGAAGTTGACGACGTAGAAAGGGATGCCGAGATGTTCGGCCACGCGGCGGGCGTCGTAGACATCATCGTGGGAGCAGCAGCGATGCTGGGTGGGGCCGTTATTTTCGAGTTGCGGTAGGCGGCGCTGGTTCCACAGTTGCATCGTGAGGCCGACGATGGTTTGGGCGCGGTCGTGGAGGATGGCGGCCACGGTGGAACTGTCGACGCCGCCGGACATGGCGACTGCGACGGTGTTCGCGGTGGCGACCGCGGGCTGGCTGGCTGTTGGTTCGAGTTGGCTTAAAGATGACAACTGTTTGATCCTTTTCGTTTGCGAAATCGATGAAACAGATTCAAAGGCAACGTCAACTGCGCCCGTCCCGCTGCGCGGGACGGGCGCTACATAATTCAGAGACAAATTCAAAACCAAAAGCAAATTCGACGGCACAGGCTGCCCGTCACGCCGAGATTGGCGCGTTTGCGCTTAGCGGTGAGAGGGCGCGGAGGCGCTCGACTGCTTGCGGAATTACTGCGATCGCCTGGTCAATCTCTTCGGCTGTGGTGGTGCGGCCTAGACTGAGGCGCAGGCTGCTGCGTGCTTCGTCGGGGGAAAGGCCGATGGCTAGCAGCACGTGCGACGGGCCTACTGCGCCGGAGGAACAGGCTGCGCCGGTGGAGCAGGCGATGCCCTGCAGGTCGAGCGCGATTACCAGCGCTTCCCCGCCGGCTGCGTGAAACGAAATGTTCGAGGTGTTGGACACGCGCTGGGCGCAATTTCCGTTTACGCGGGCGTCTCCGCACGTTGCGAGCAGCGCGTCTTCCAGGCGATTGCGGAGCGAAGTGATGCGCGCGCAGTCCGTCATCAAATTCTTGCGCACCAATTCCGCGGCCTTTCCCAAGCCAACTATGCCCGGAACATTTTCGGTGCCGGGGCGGCGATCGCGTTCATGATGGCCGCCATGGAATTGCGGTTCAAGGGGCGTGCCGGAGCGGACGTAGAGCGCGCCGACGCCTTTAGGGCCGTAAATTTTGTGCGCGGAAATGGAGAGCAGGTCCACGCCGAGACGATTTACATCGAGCGGCAACTTGCCGGCGGCTTGCACGGCATCGCAATGGAACAAGACGTCTGCGGCAACGGCGATGCGGCCAATTTCTTCGATGGGCTGGATGGTGCCGAGCTCGTTGTTGGCGTACATCACGCTGATGAGGACTGTTTCCGGCTTCAGCGCGCGGCGAATGTCTTCGGGATCCACGGTTCCTTCGCGGCCTACGGGAATGAAGGTGACGTCGGCGCCGATGTTTTCCAGAGCTTGCGCGGCGTTGAGGACCGCGTGATGTTCGATCGCCGTGGTGATGACGTGCTTGCGCGGTTCCTGCGACGCGGCCACGACGCCGAAGAGCGCGAGATTGTCTGATTCGGTGCCGCCGCTGGTGAATACGATTTCGGAAGGCTTGGCGCCGAGGAGCGCGGCTACCGATGCACGGGCCGCGTCCACCGCGCCACGCGCGCGTTGCCCTGGCGAATGAATCGAGCTGGCGTTGCCGAAGTTTTCGGCGAAATAAGGCAGCATGGCGTCGAGGACGGCGGAGTCCACGGGAGTTGTCGCGTTGTAGTCGAGATAGATGCGCATGGCTGGAAGCCGCGTGCATTTAGAATAGCGGTACGCGCGAGAGGGGTCAAGCAGAGGCCTATGGGGGCCGCGAAACCGCGATAGTACGAGTGCGTTACAGGTACGCGCAGGTTGCCTTGACAGGGTTGCGGGTGTCCGATAGCGTCGAAGAATGCGGCATTCTGGATTTCTGTGATTGCGCCGCGCAATTCATGGGGGCGAAACTTGGCGCGGCCAATTATTACGCTGACGACGGACTACGGGACGAACGACCACCTGGTGGGCGTGATCAAGGGCGTGATCCTGAGCATCAATCCGGAAGTGAATATTGTGGATATCACGCATCACGTGATCGCGCACGATGTGCTGGATGGCGCGTTGACGATTAGCCAGGCGTATAACTATTTTCCTCCGAAGACAATTCATCTGGTGGTGGTTGATCCGGGCGTGGGAACGCAGCGGCGGCCCATTGTGGTGGCCGGGGATCAGCATTATTTTGTGGCGCCGGATAATGGAGTGCTTTCCGCGATTTACGATCAGTCGGAATCGCTTTTTGCCTGGCACATTACTTCAGAGCATTATTTTCGGCAGCCGGTGAGCAATACATTTCATGGGCGCGATATTTTCGCGCCGGTGGCGGGGTGGCTTTCGAAGAACTGGCAGACGGCTAGTTTCGGCGAGTTGATTGAGGATTTTGTGCGGTTCAGCATTCCGAAGCCGAAGGTGAACGGGAATACCATCAAGTGCGTCGTGTTGAAATTGGATAATTTTGGGAATTTGATTACGAATTTGAAGGGTGAGGAGACGCCGGGTTTGATTGCGGCGGACGCAAAGTTTACGATTCGGGCTGGGAATGCGGAGATCAAGAAGTTGTTGCCGACGTTTGCGTCGGGGGCGGCGGGTGAACCGTTTGCGATTATCGGGTCGGGCGGGTATTTGGAATTGTGCGTGAATAAGGGGAATGCGGCGCGGGTTTTGGGGATTGGGCGAGGGGCTGAGGTTACGGTGGAGTTGGGGTAGGGTTGGTTTTTTTTCTGCTGAGTTTTCCCGGATTTTATTTCACGACATTTTTGGCGTTGGGTTTTGGCGCGGCGGGATGGGTGCGTCGCGACGTCGTTGAGCAAGGCAGAAAGATTTAACGCAGAGGACGCAGAGTTCGGAGCGCAGAGGTCGCAGAGAAAGGCGAGAAGATTAACACAGAGGACACAGAGAAAAGCGGAGAACGCAAAAACGGCGTACGGCAAAGCAAATTCAAAGGCGGCGGCAACGGAGATTAGCGGGCGAGCGAAGTGATGATCAGGTAGGAGCGCATGCGGGGGTCTAGCCAGTCGCGGAGGGCGTCGCCTAGTAGGTTAAAGGCCAGGACTGCTGTCATTACGGCTAGGGCTGGAAAGAGTACGAGGTGGGGAGCGTCGAAGAGATGGCCGCGGGCGTCGTTGAGCATGGCGCCCCAGCTGGGCATGGGGGCTAGAACGCCGACGCCGAGAAAGCTTAGGGTGGATTCGGCCAGGATGGCGCCGGCCATGGCGATGGTGGCTTGGACGAGAATCGGTTGCAAAATATTTGGGAGCAGATGGCGCACTAGAATGCGGGCGTGCGAAGCGCCCAGGGAACGCGCGGCCAGGACGTATTCCATTTCTTTGGCCTGAAGAATTTGCGCGCGAGCGAGGCGCGCGTAGCCGGCCCAGCCGGTGACTACCAGCGCGAGAATTACTTTATCGAGGCCTGGACCGAGGAATGCGGCGAAGGCGATCGCGAGGAGGATGCCCGGAAACGAGAGAAACGCGTTGATGAGGATGATGTTGACGAAGCGATCGAACCAACCTCCGAAATAGCCCGCGACCGCGCCGATTGCCAGGCCGATTGTTCCCGCACCAAACACCACGCAGACGCTGACGAGCATGGAGACGCGCGTGCCGAAGATGATGCGCGAGAGGATGTCGCGGCCTAGCTCGTCTGTGCCCATCCAGTGAGCGGCGGTGGGCGCGAGGAGGCGAGCTGGCAAATTTTGTGCTACGGGATCGTAGGGCGCGAGCCACGGAGCGGCTACGGCGACGATTACCAGCAGCAGTGTGAGCGCGAATCCCCAGCGGCCGGGGACACTGCGGCGGAGGAAATCGGCGAGTTCGCGCAGGAGTTCACGCGGAAGGTTGCGCGGTTGGGATTTCCTTTGCGGCGTGCTCATTCGAAGCGCACTCGGGGGTCCACCACCGCGTACACCAAGTCGGTGAGGAGGTTTACGAATACGTAGGACACGGCGATCAGCAGGATGCAACCTTGCAGCAACGGATAATCGCGGGCGCCGATAGCTTGCACTGCGAGGCGGCCGATGCCGGGCCAGGAGAAAATCGATTCGGTGACGATGGTTCCGGCGAGGAGCGAGCCGAATTGCAGGCCGAGGATGGTGAGAATGGGGATTAGCGCGTTACGAAGAGCGTGGCGAAAGAGGACGCCGGATTCGGAGACACCTTTGGCGCGGGCGGTGCGAACGTAATCGGCGGAAAGCTCTTCGATTACGGAGGTGCGCACCATGCGCGTGAGGATGGCGGCGAGCGCGGCACCAAGAGTGAACGCGGGGAGGATCAGGTGCGAGATGCCGCCGCGACCGGAGACGGGGAGCCAGCCGAGCACGACTGAAAATAAAAGTATGAGCACGGGACCGAGCGCGAAATTCGGGACGGAGAGGCCGAAAAGAGTGAGCACAGCAACGGTGTGATCGGTCCGTTCACCGCGTTTGTGTGCTGCCAGGACGCCTGCGGGAATTCCGATAAGTGCGCAGATCAAGAGGGCGACCGCGGCGAGTTCGAGAGTGGCCGGATAGTGTTCGGCGACGACCTTTAGCACCGGCTGCTGGAAGCGGAAGGATTCGCCGAGATTTCCGTGCAGAACGCCGGAGAGGTAACGGCCGTATTGCACGGGAAGCGGCAAATCGAGGCCTAGCGCGTGGCGGAGTTGGGTGAGGTCTTCGGCGCGGGCGCCTTCGCCGAGCATTTGCGCGACAGGATCGCCGGGAACGATGTGCGCAAGCAGGAAAACCATGGTGAGGATGAGCCAGAGCGCTGGAAGCGCGAACAGCAGGCGGATTGAAATGTAGCGAATCATTTATGGGCTGGCCCCGAGGATGCTGAATCCGGGGCGGGCTCGTCGGGAGAGGATACCGTGCCTTCTGATGAAGGCTTGGAAGATTTTTTACGCGTGGCACGACGAATTTTCTTAGCGCTGCGCGATTCGGCCGCGGATATGCCCAACGGCATTTGCAATACTTCGGCGGGTACATCGTGCTCCGCGCTCGCGTCTTGCTGCTCGGAGCGTGGGGCTTCTTCGGATTTCGGCGTCGCTGACGGTGACGGGACGAGCGCTGGCGGTAGCGGTTTGATTTTCAGGCGCGAGACGCGGCGATGGTCCATTTCCATTACGGTGAAGCGATAGCCATCGGCTTCAAAGCTTTCGCTGCCTCGGGGGATAAAGCCCAGGCGCGTTAAGACGAAACCGCCGACCGTTTCGTAGGAGGGATCTTCGGGAAGGGTGATGTTGTAGCGCGCGGCGAGTTCGCGGATTTTGATGGCCGCGTCGAAGATCATGCCGCCGTCGGGCAGGGTCAGAGGGCGTTCGACGACGTCGAATTCATCGTGAATTTCGCCGACCATTTGCTCGAGGATGTCTTCGAGGGTGGCGAGGCCGAGGATGCTGCCGAATTCGTCTACGATCATGGCGAGGCCGGTGCGGCGGGCGCGGAATTCGAGGAGGAGCTCGCTGACGGGCTTGGTCTCAGGGACGATCAGCGCGTCGCGGAGAACGGTGCGCAGATTAAATTCGGCGAGCGGCTGATGATCTTCGGCGCGGCGCGCGCGATCGAGGAGGATCCAGATCATGTCTTTGATGTGGACGAAGCCGAGGATGTGGTCGAGCGTGCCTTCGTACACGGGGATGCGCGAGCGCTGGGTGGTGGCGAACATGGTCATGGTGTCTTCGAGAGTGGCGGAGGCGGGGAGGGCGTGGACGTCGGGGCGCGGGACCATGACTTCGCGGGCCTGGATCTGGCCGAGTTCCATCGCGGCTTGAATGAATTTTACTTCGGCGGCGGGGAGGAGGCCGCGATCGCGAGCTTGTTGGATCATTACCTGCAGTTCTTCCGTGGAGCGCACCAGGGTGTGGCTGTGCGGTGAAACCACACCTAGCGCGCCTACGAATTTCTCAGCGGTATCGTCGAGAAAATCGATGGCCCAGCGAAAAGTATTTAGGAACCAGGAAAAGGGGCGCGCGATTAGCAGGGCGACGCGTTCGGCGCGGGCCAGGCTGAGGCTCTTGGGGACGAGTTCGCCGAGGACAACTTGCAGAACGGTGAGCAGTCCAAAGGCGATGGCCAGCGCGGTGCCGTGAGCGATTACGGCGGCCCAGGGGCGCGGGATCGCTTGCACCAGCGGGCTGAGAATTCCGGCGAGGGTGATTTCACCGAGGTAGCCGAGCGAGAGGCTGGCTAGCGTGATGCCGACTTGCACGCCGGAGACTACGCGAGTGAGGTCGGTGAGCAGAGCTTCGACTACTTTGGCGCGGGCGTCGCCTTGCTCGACTAGTTGGCGGACGCGGGATTGGCGGACGGCGATCAGGGAAAATTCGGCGGCGGAGAAGAAGGCGTTGATGCCGACTAGCGCCAGGACAGCGAAAAGTTGCAGGGCGATCATCTTGGGTGATTTTAGCAAGGGGAGAGGCGGAGCGGGGGGAGTAATGCGTGAGTGGTGATTAGTGAGTAGTGATCAGTGATTGGTGTGGAGAGCGGCGGGCCACGCGTTTTCGGATTCGTGGCTCCAGATTGGGCGCGGGATCGGCCGGCTAGTTCGCTGGGGGCTTCGAGTCCTGGGCGGCGCGGATTTTTGCTGTGGCTTTGGTGGACATTACGCGCGGGATTGTCAGCGTGGTCCAATGCGCGGAGGCGAAGTGCTTGGATAGAAACACGATTTGGCCTACGTGGTAGGAATAATGGGCTACCTGGCGATTGATGGCTTGGGTCACGGAATGCGGTTCGCTTCGGATCAGGACCGTGCGGTTGCGGTCGGCGTCGGTGAGCGAGGCTAGGGCGTCGAAGACGTATTTCCAGCCGGTTTCCCATTGGGCGATGAGTTCGGCGCGCGACGTGGCGGGGGATTCGAATTCGGTGTCGCGATTGCGGTCGGACTTTTCGCCGTCGGAAGTGAGGAAATCGGTCCAACGGGAGCGCATGTTGCCGTACATGTGTTTGACGATGATAGCGATGGAGTTTGATTCGGGATCGAGAGTGGCGGTGAGGGCTTCGTCGGGGGCCTGGGCCATGGCGCGTTCAGCGAGATTTTTGTAGTGGCGGAAGAGGCTGATGGCGTCGGCGAGGTGGGAATCTGTGAATTCGTGAGGCATGGCGGGATTTTGCATCTTTTTGGGGCGCTCGGGCAAGCAGCGAGTGGGAAGTGGCGAGTGGCACGCGATGAGTGATATGTGACGGGTGATGAGTCTCGAGCGGGTCGGGGCGAGTGAGGAGCGATGACCGCGTTGCGGGCGTGTTATGGGGTGGGCTACACTGCGCGGCTGTTGCAGCGAGAGGGCGAGGACTGAGAAGGATGACACGCGGATCGCGGATTTTTCGATATTTGGTGGCGGGGGTTTTGGTGATTGTTGGCGCGGTTTTGGTGTTGGGCTGGTGGGTCGCGCGGCGCCCGCTGGCGCGGTTGGATGGAAGCGTAGCGATCGGCGGGTTGAAGGATGGCGTGATTGTGGACCGCGACCGGTGGGGGCGGCCGTGGATTCGCGCGAAATCGCTGCAAGATGTGGTGACGGCGCAGGGTTATTTGATGGCGCAGGACCGTTTGTGGCAGATGGATTTGTTGCGGCGGGCGGCGGGCGGAGATTTGTCTGAGATTTTTGGCGAGGTGGGGCTGGCTTACGACCGGGAAAATCGCGCTTTGGGAATGCGGCAGGCGGCGGAATGCGCGGCGGCGGATGCTTCTCCGGAAATTCGTGCGCTGCTGGAAGATTATGCGCGCGGGGTGAACGACAATATTGCGGAGCGCGGCGGGAAATTGCCGATTGAATTTGCGGCGCTGGGGTACCGGCCGCGGGCTTGGACTCCAGCGGACACTTATTTGATCAGCTTGTATATGTATAAGACGCTGACTTCCACATGGAAGGAGAAATTGAACCGGCAGTGGATTGTCTGGAAAGTGGGAGAGGAACGGGCGAGAGATTTGTTTGTCAGCGATTCGCCGCTGGACCATTTTATTTGGAATGCAGGGGCTTCCCTTCCCGCGCCGGGAGCTTCGGCGGAGATGAAGTCTTCGCGGCGATTGGGCGATCGATTGCGCGGCGGTGACGATGCCGGCGATGCCGACGCCGAACCGCCGTTCGCTGCGATCGAGTGGGATGCGGCGCGGAATTTTCTGGCGCAGTTCGAGGAAGAATCGTCGGAAATAATCGGCAGCAACAATTTTGCGGTGAGCGGCGCGCTAACGGTTTCGGGCAAGCCGCTGCTGGCGAACGACACGCATTTGCAGCTCTCGGTGCCGGCGCTGTGGTACGTCATGCATTTGACTGCGCCGGGGCTGAACGTGGAAGGATTTGCGCTTCCCGGCGCGCCGCTGGTGATCATCGGGCACAACGACCGGATCGCGTGGGGTTTGACGAACAGCAATGCGGACGTGGAGGATCTTTACGTTGAGAAGTTTTCTGAAGCGAATCCGCTGGAGTATTCCGCCGGTGGCAAGACGCTGACGGCTGACGTACGCCACGAAGTGATTGCGGTGCGCGGAAAACCGGATGTGACGCTGGACGTGGTGGTGACGCGGCATGGGCCAGTCGTGCATCGCGATGTGGCGGAGCGCGGCGGGCGGGCTTACGCGCTGCGGTGGACGGCCTTGGAGCCTGGCGGGCTGGATTTTGGATTTCCGTTGTTGGGTGAGGCGCAGGATTGGAATTCGTTTATTGAGACGACGCGGCATATTGCAGGGCCGGGGCAGAACACGATTTATGCGGATGTGGATGGGAACATTGGGTTCACGATTCCGGCCCGGATTCCAATTCGGGCGAGTGGCGATGGCGCTTTGCCTGTTCCCGGCGATACGGACGCTTACGAATGGAAGGGATATATTCCGTTCGATGAATTGCCGCGAGTGGAAAATCCATCGGACGGGATTATTGCTACGGCCAACGCGCGGACGGTGGGGCCGGGATACAAATATTATTTGTCGGATCGGCAGGCGGGGCCTTATCGGACGGCGCGGCTTTATGAATTGCTGACTGGGCGCACGGGGTTAACCGTTGCGGACTGCAACGCAATTCAAAACGATATAGTGAGCTTGCCGAATCGTTTCTTGGCCAGTGCCCTGCTGCAAGCGGTGAAGACGAAGCAGCCGGCGGATGCGCGGGCGCAGCGATTGATCGCTGGGCTGGATGGATGGGATGCGCGGGCTACGGCGGAATCGGTGGAAACTTCCTTTGTGGAATACACGCGGCGAGCGCTTTTTGTGCGTTTGCTGCAGCCTTATTTGAGTGATGAGGTTGCGAAGTACGAATTGTGGGAGCCGCTGAGCGTTTACAACGACGTGTGGTGGCGCGACAAAGTGTTTCTGGAAAATGTGTTGCGTGAACGGCCGGCAGCTTGGCTGCCTAGCGGCTTTGCGAACTACGACGAGTTGCTGATGGCCAGCGCGGACGATGCTGTGGCTGCATTGCAGAAGCAGACGGGCCAAGCGATCGAGTCTGGCTGGAATTGGGGACGGCTGCATCCGCTGGACATGCTTCATCCGCTGGGCCGCGCAGGATTGCTACACAGAATGTTGAGCAGCGGGCCGTACGAGCAGGGCGGGACGATTGATACGGTGCGGGCGATGGGCGTGGGGCATGGGCCGGCGATGCGTTTTGTGGCGGACTTGGCGAATTTCGATGGATCGCTGATGGAAATTCCCACTGGGGAGTCGGGGCAGTACGGCAGTCCTTACTATCGAGATCAGTTTACGGAGTGGTTTGCGGGGCGCGGAATCCCGGCGGCGTTTTCGATTGCGGCCGAAGATGCGGCGCGTGCGCATCGACTGACGTTGTTGCCCGCCGATAGGAAATAGCGGGCCAGTTTCGGGTCGCGGCATTAATCAGACAATGACAGAAGCCAGGCAGTTCTAATGAAGCGTTTCCGCAAAGATACAAGCTTTTTTCTATCCTTTACGGCCATACGGAATCGACGATGGAACTAATCTCCAAGGCTTTACTGCTCGGAGCCTTTGTCCTTGCTATGGTGCTGCTGTTCGGTCCATATGAGGCTTTCCTTGAAGGATTTATAGCGTTCCTCATCGTCGCAAGTGTCGTCGTGGGTTTCTTGATGTATCCGCGCACGGAAGTGTTCTACGTACGGACTACCTTGCGATTAAATCGTCCAGATCGAAACCGAGCTTTAGAGCATGACCTCCTGGCCGTGAGAGTTGAACTTACGAGGTTATGGTTATTGTCCGTTCCTACATTTCTCGCCGTAGCTTCTCTCGTGTTTTTCGCAGCGGGCGGTTCGACGAAGTTTAGTTCCCTAAACTGGATTTTTTCGTCGCGGCTTGCGTTCATCGGCACTGCGCTTTGCATATATCCACCGTTGCTCGTTCTTGTCTTACTCTCGGCCTGGATTGGCGAGAGAAGAGTCATGAGAGACGCCGAAGCGTGCAGTGCAAGGTCTTTCACCCTTTCTCACTCGGCAAGCGGGCGAATCGTACGAGTGTCCTACCTGTTTATGGGAGAACACGATGAATATTACGCGGGGGAATGCCGATACTTTGGGTTGGTTCACCCGCATGAACTGGAGACTATCGTTTTTCACGATGTTAAGAGGCCGGAATTGAACAAAATCGCCATGGGTTTTTTATTCCATCGTCTGGTTATTTTGGGGCGCGGCGTTACTGATCTGGACGAGCAAACAGTCGCGACTCAAAGGGTCTTGGCGGCGACGACATCCTTGTCTTAGTGCCGGATTAGCCGGATTACCCGCGTTAGCGGACACTGGCCCAGAACCGATGGTAGTGCGGCATTGCTGCAATAAAATCATCGCGATAGAATCCGGTTGGCTGCTACAGTGGTGGCGGGGCATCTCAGAAAGATTCGGCTACCATCGGAAAGCGTGGCTTCAGGGGCTGAAGCCTCTTTGTTTGGGGCGCTTGACGGCGGGGCTGAAGCCCGCCGTTCCAGCTCAGGCATTGATGAGTTGGCTTCGCGAGAATTTTTGAACATTTCAGCGCTTGCAGGGGGCGCGGAACGAGGAAGCATGAGTCCAGTGCCGAATAAATCAGCTGTGCCGGTGGAAGCGCCGAAGAGGGGCGACTTCGAAAAATCGCTTACGCGGCTCGAGGAAGTGGTGAAACGCCTGGAGAGCGCGGATTTGTCGCTGGACGAAGCGATGCGGCTCTTTGAAGAGGGCGTAAAACTTTCGCGCGAGTGCCAGAAGCAGCTGGAAGAGGCGGAAGGGCGCGTCGAGATTTTGCTGAAGAAGGCGGATGGCAAGATTGTGGCGGAACTTTTTGATCCGGAAGATGAAAATAATTAGCTGTTGCCGATTGGTTTTTGCGTAGCGGTCGGTACACTTTCCACTTATCTGCACTGAGGCTATGACAATCCCCGATTTCTTCGAGCACGACAGAACAACGGTAGAAGCGGCGCTGCAAGAGCTGATGCCGCCGGAAGACGCGCTGCCGATTTCCATTCATAAGGCGATGCGCTACAGTGTGTTTGCGGGCGGGAAACGGATCCGGCCGATTTTGTGCATGGAAGCGGCGCGGATGTTTTCGGCTGACCAGGGCGGCGCGGTGCAGATCGGCTGCGCGCTGGAATTTATTCACACCTATTCGTTGATCCATGATGACCTGCCGGCGCTGGATAACGACGATCTGCGCCGCGGGAAGCCAACGAACCACAAAGTGTTCGGCGAAGCGATGGCGATTCTGGCGGGTGATGCGCTGCTGACGTTGGCGTTTCACACTTTGGCTCTTGCTCCGGTCGAACCGCAACGGCGGCTGACGATTCTGGCGATGATTGCAGAAGCTGCAGGGACGGATCGCGGAATGATTGGCGGGCAGGTGGCGGATTTGGAAGCGGAGGGAAAAGCTTCCGATAAGGGAATGCTGGAGTACATTCACCGGTCGAAGACGGCGGCTTTGATTCGCGCGTCCATTGTGGCGGGAGCGATTGCGGGCGGCGCGGATCGCGGGGACATCACGCGGCTGCTGGCGTTTGGGGAACATATCGGCTGGGCGTTTCAGGTGGTGGACGACATTTTGGATGTGGAGGAATCGTCGGCGGCGCTGGGGAAGACCGCGGGGAAGGATCAGGCGCAGAAGAAGGCGACTTATCCGGCATTGCATGGGCTGGAGGTGTCGCGGGATATTGCGGCGGATTTGGAGGCGAAGGCTTTGAAGGAATTGGAATTTTATGGGGAGCGGGGGGGAAGGTTGCGGCAGTTGGCGCAGTTCTTGGTGGCGCGGCGGGCTTGAAGTTGGAGCGCAGCGGGCGCAGAGAAAGGCGAGAACATTAACACAGAGGACCCAGAGAAAATCGGAGAACATATAGACAACCGCTTGTACGGCCGCAGTTCTGTTTACGCATGAAAACGAAAAACACTTCTGAGATGGTTCCTTCCGGCAAGAGCAATCCAAACAACAAACCAGGGAAAATGCGGCTGGACGTTTTGATTGTTGAGCGCGGGCTGGTGCCTTCGCGGGAGCGGGCGCAGGCTATTTTGCTGGCGGGGAATGTGCTGGTGAATGGGCAGAAGATGGAGAAGCCCGGGTCGCAGGTGGCTGCGGATGCGCGGGTGGAAATTATTGGCGAGGCGCTGCGTTATGCGAGTCGGGGCGGATTGAAGCTGGAGGGAGCGCTGGAGGATTTTGCGATTTCGCCAGGCGGCCGAGTTTGCCTGGATGTGGGGAGCTCGACGGGCGGGTTTACGGATTGTTTGCTGCAGCGCGGGGCTGCACGGGTGTTTGCGGTGGACGTTACCGTCGATCAGCTGGATTGGAAATTGCGGCAGGATCCGCGGGTGACGACTGTCGAACGCAATGCGCGTTATCTGCGAGCTGAGGATATTCCGGAGCCTCCGGCGCTGCTGACGATGGACCTGTCGTTTATTTCTGTGGCGAAAGTTTTGCCGGCCGTGGTGCCCGTTGCGGCGCCCGGCGCGGAGTTTTTGATATTGATCAAGCCGCAATTCGAGCTGGAGAAAAGTGAAATCGGCAAGGGCGGGATCGTGCGGGACGCGGCGCTACATCAGAAAGCGATCGATCGCGTGCAGGCTGCCGCTGCGGAATGCGGCTTGCTGGTTCACGGAGTGCGGCCGAGCCACTTGCCGGGCACGGAAGGCAACCAGGAGTTTTTTCTCCACGCGCGTGCTCGCGGGTAGAGTAGAATTCTGCCTCTTATTATGATTCGCGCCGCGGGCATTATCTGCAAACCAATCCCCGAAATGGTGACGGCCGTGGTGCCGGAATTGCGGCGCTGGCTGGAGACGCGCAAGGTCGAAGTGTTTGTGGACCCGCGCACGCGCACGACGCTTGATCCCGACGGCCCGGCGATGACGCGGGAAGAAATGGCAGCGAAAGTTGATTTAGTGATCGTGCTGGGCGGGGACGGTACTTTGCTCGCGGCGGCGCGCGCGCTGGGCGGGCACGAGGTTCCGATTCTGGCGGTGAATCTGGGCGGCCTGGGATTTTTGACTAGCGTGACGCTAGAGGAACTTTATCCAGTGCTGGAAACGATTTTGGCGGGCGCGCACCTAACCAGCGAACGGATGATGCTGGAAGCAGAAATCGTGCACAGCAACAAGCCGGCCGAGCGGTTGACGGCTTTGAATGACGCGGTGGCGAATAAGGCGGCGCTGGCTCGCATGCTCGATTTTGACGTGCATGTGGACCATCACCACGTGGGGCGTTATCGCGCGGATGGATTGATTGTGGCGACGCCGACTGGCTCTACGGCATATTCGCTGGCGGCGGGCGGGCCGATCATTCATCCGGACCTGGATGCGTTTGTGATTACGCCGATTTGCCCGCATATGCTGACGAATAGGCCGCTGGTGGTGCCGGATACCGCGCGTGTGGAATTGGATTTTTCGGCGTCGGGCGAGCCGGTGTATCTGACGCTGGACGGACAGATTGGATTTCAGCTGCAGCCGCAAGATCGCGTGGTGATCACCAAGGCTGCGACAAAAGTGCAAGTGGTGAGCCCGCCTCGCAAGACGTACTACGAAATTCTGCGCAGCAAATTGCGGTGGGGAGAGCGCTGAGCAGCAGGAGTTTCTTCCGCGGAGGAAAAATCATGCGATTGATGGGATATTTTATGCTGGCGGGATTGGTGTGCGCGTGCGTTGGGGCGCCGGAATTGCCTGCGCAGTCTGCGCCAGCCGCGCGGGAACAAGCGGCGGCGGCGCAAGAGGCCGCAGACGACGCGACGGTGCCCCCGCGCCGAGTTGCCGTGGCGGATTATCCGATTCAGGAGGGTTACATCGATTCGCACCGGGTGTTGATTTATTACAAGACGATCGGGCGGGGCGCGCCGATCGTGATTGTGCACGGCGGGCCGGGCGGTTCGCACGATTACTTTCTGCCGTATCTTTTGCCGCTGGCGCGGCAGAACCGGCTGATTTTTATTGACGAGCGAGGTTCGGGGCGTTCGCAGAAGCTGGACGATCCCGCCGGATATACCGTGGAAAATATGGTGGAGGATGTGGAGGCGGTGCGGCAGGGGCTGGTGCTGGGGAAAATCACTTTGCTGGGACATTCGTATGGCGGCGTGCTGGCGGAGGCGTATGCACTGAAATATCAAAATAATTTGAGCCATTTGATTTTGTGCAGCACGTTTGCGAGTACTGCGGAGATGAATCAGGTGCTGGCGCGGGTAAAAGCGGCGGCGCCTGCCGACGTGCGCGAGCAAATTGATCGCGATGAGAAAGCGGGACTGTACGGACACGGTGCCGAATACGAGAAAAACCGTTACACGAATGGGTACATGATTGCGGCCTGGGGCGGGGCTTATTTTCCTTACCTTTATCACAATCATCCGGACCCGAATTACGATCCGACGGTAACCGGCAACACTGCGTGGGATTTGTATCGCGAGATGTGGGGGTCGCACGGCGAATTCGTGATTGATGGGAATTTGAAATCGGTGGAGTACGTGGAGCGGCTGCACACGATTCATGTCCCAACTTTGATCATTGCTGGGGATCACGACGAGTGCGATCCGGCGCTATCGCAGGAAATGCACGAAAAGATCGCGGATTCGCAGATTGTGATTTTGCCGAAGAGCGGGCATATGACGTTTGTGGATCAGCAGGGGATGTTCAATGATTCGGTGAATACATTTGTGCATTTGAAGAAGGCGAAGACGCCGATGGCTTCGACGAAGGTGGATTAGGGCAGAGCTACTTCACTTTTAGGACTAGCAGGGTGCGGTCGTCGAAGGGGTGCGCGCCTCCGGAGAAGGCGTCAACTTCTTCCAGGATGCGGTCGGCGATGGCGTCGGAGTTGAGTTGGTGATTTGCGGTGATCAGATCGGCCAGGCGCGTGTGGCCGAAGAATTCTCCGGCGGGATTTTGGGTGTCGCCGATGCCGTCGGAGTGAAATACCACGATGTCGCCTTCATTCAAGATGTAACTGCGCTGATCGTAAGTAGATTCCTCAAACATTCCCAACGGAAATCCAGCGAGCATGATTCGTTCACAGCGGCCGCCGTGATAGAGGAACGGCTCTTCTTGTCCGGCATTGGCAATCCGCAATTTGTGGCGGCCGCGGTGCCAGGTGGCGAAGCACAGCGTCATGAAGCGGCCTTCGATACGTCGCTCGCCAAGAAAGCCGTTGATCGCACGGAGCATTTCCGCCGGGCGATGCTTTTGCGGGCCCAAGCTGCGCAGCGTGCCGATCGCGACTGCGCCGTAAAGAGCTGCGGCACTTCCCTTCCCGCTGACGTCTCCCATGGCGATGGCTAATTCCTGCGGACCGTAGCGGAGAAAATCGTAGAGGTCGCCGCTTAATTCGCGGGAAGAAACTACGCGCGCGGCAATTTCCAGGCCGAATTCCGGGCCCGGCAAGCGCGGCAGCAGAGCGCCTTGGATGCGGCGGGCAGCGCTGAGGTCGCGCTCCATGCGCGCTTCGTCACGGGCGAGTTGCTCGTAGAGGCGCGCGTTTTCGATGGAGACGGCGAGATGCGCGGCGAGAATGGAAAGGGCCTGCACGTGATCTGGAGTGAAATAATTCAGCTGCGGGCTTTCCAGGTCCATCACGCCAATGACGCGATCCTTGTTGAGCATGGGAACGGCCAGCTCGGAGCGCGTTTCGGGATTGATGAGCAGATAGCGCGGGTCGAGAGTGACGTCTGGCACGACGACGGCGCGTTTCAGGGATGCAGCGGCGCCAACAATGCCTTCATGCCCGGGAACGGCAAATTTTTCCTGAACGCGCTGGCCGAATTTCACGGTGACGCGATGGCGGAAAACGTTGTCGGCCTCGTCGTAAAGCAGAATACTGAAAATCTGGTAATTGATGAGGCGCTTGGTAAGTTCGGCAGCGCGACGAAGGACTTCTTCGACGGAGAGAGAGGAGTTGGCTTCGCGACCGACTTCGTTGAGCAGCAGCAAAGTTTCGGACTGGCTGCGCTCGTGTTCGTAGAGCTTGGCGTTTTCGATGGCGGTGCCGATGCGCGAGGCGACCAGAGTCAGGATCGTTTGCTGATAGGGAGTGAAATAATCGAGCTCGTTGCTTTCGATGTCCAGAACGCCTATGACGCGGCCGCGAACGATCAGCGGAACGGCGAGTTCGGAGCGAACGGCATCGAGCGCGTTGAGGTAACGCGGGTCCGCGCGCACGTCGCCGACGCGAATGGCCTGTCCGGTGGCGGCCACGGCACCGATGATGCCCTCACCCATGGGGATGCGCCAGTGGTCCACAACTTCAGCGCGGTGACCGATGGCAAAACGGAAGTACATCTGGTCGGTGGTTTCGTCGGGCAGGAGGACCGCGAAAATTTCGTAATCAACAAGGCGCTTTATGAGCTTGGCCGCGTTAGGCAGAACTTCATCGAGATTGAGCGACGCGTTAATTTCCTGGCTTAGTTCAGCCAGGATTTTGAGCGCGTCCGCCGGGACGTCGATTTTGGGATTTAGTTTTGTCGCGTCCATTTGACGATGTCTCGGAACTCCCAGGCCCCCCGCCGGAGAAATGCGCGCTGCCGCGGCCGGCATTTTGACGATGCCGCAAACAGCGGGCGCAAAATCCGTTTCATTATAGCAGGCACCTGAGCGAGGCTTGCCGCCGAGATGAGCCTGCTGCGAAATTTTCAATATTTGTCGCCGTAAGGGCCGGCGGGAGAGACGTCGGGCGTGGCGGACGATTTCCCCAAGCGAAACTGCTCGATGATTTTGACGCCGGCACTGGCGCCGATGCGCGTGGCGCCGGCTGCGACCATGTTTTGCAGGTCTTCGAGCGCGCGGACGCCTCCGGCGGCTTTGATGCCGGTGCTGGGGCCGATGGTTTCGCGGATCAGGCGGACATCTTCAGGCGTGGCGCCGGCGGTGCTGAAGCCGGTGGAGGTTTTGACGAAGTCCGCACCGGCATTTTTGGCGGCAAGCGAGGCCTGGATTTTTTCCTCGCGGGTGAGCAGGCAAGTTTCGATGATGACTTTGCAGATGGCTTTGCCGTGATGGCTGGCGACCACGACACCATGGATATCGGCCTCGACGGCACCGAGGCGGCCGGATTTCAGCGCGCCGATGTTGATGACCATGTCGATTTCCTGGGCGCCGCGCTCGATGGATTTCTGCGCTTCGAAAACTTTTACTTCGGGCAGGGTGGCGCCCAGCGGGAATCCGACAACGGTGCAAACCTTTACGTTGCTGCCGCGAAGGATTTCTGCGGCCTGCACGACGTTCCAAGGATTCACGCAGACGGAGGCGAAATGGTATTGGAGGGCTTCGGCGCAGAGCTTAGCGATTTCGTTTTGCGAGGCGTCTGGTTTAAGAAGGGTGTGGTCAATCAGGCGCGCGATTTTGGATTCTGTGGGCGGCATCGTCATTCGGTTATTCCGGCGGAAGAGTGAGGATGCAGACGTCTTTCAGATTGCGATAACGCTCGGCGTAATCGAGGCCGTAGCCGACGACGAAATCGTTGGGGATCTGAAAACCGATGTAATCGGCTTTGACTTGCTTGATGCGGCGCGAGGGTTTATCGAGGAGCGCGGCGATGCGCAAGGATTTGGGCTTGCGCTGTTCGAGCACGCGCAGCAGGTAGGTCAGAGTGATGCCGGTGTCGAGGATGTCTTCGACCACGATCACGTTCAGGCCTTCGATGCTGCTATCGAGATCTTTCAGCAGGCGGACCTGGCCGGAACTCTCTTTATTTTTTCCGTAGCTGGAGACGGCGATGAAATCTATGGAGGTTTCGAGATTGATTTCGCGGACCAGGTCGGAGAGGAAGATGCAGGCGCCTTTCAGGACGCCGATCAGATGGACGCGCTCGCCGGCGTAATCCTTGGTGATCCGGTGCGCCACTTCCCGGACGCGTTTCTGGATGGCCGCGCGCCGAATCAATACTTTTAGCTTTTCCTTGCCGGCAACCACTGGCACTTTTCCGCGCTCCCGTGAAAGCGCGGCTACTTTATCGTACGGGCCCGCGGTTGACAAGGAGACCACCGGCGAGAGACGGGCACGCAGTGCCAAAACGGAAAATTGGCCGCAAGAGCCTGCGCTTCTGGAGGTAATATGTTCCTTCCGACATAGTGCTGATTCTCAGCCGGAGAAAGACAAAATAATCCAGATGAATGGCGATAGCGGTCCTGAAGCTCTTCATCGCGAAGCATCACAACTGGAGCGTAGTTCTCCCGTCCCACCGTTGTTCCGTCTGCTTACCACGTTGTGGATGGCCGCCGTTCTTCTGATTTTTATCGGCATACGGATTCTAGGCTCGAACGCCGCGATGGTTCTCATGTCCAAATGTAGCCACCGTTAGCCCATGTGATGGCCCGCAATCAAAGCCGTATTCGGCCTGTTCGCGCTGAGTGTGGCTGCCGCCGGGTGCGGAGCTTGGATTACGTCCGCACTTCCCCGAAGTTCGAAAGGCGCGGAGCGCGCGGGAATCGCTCTGCTTGGCGGATTGGGGTTATTTTCTCTCGGACTTTTTCTAATCGGCCAAATCTCTTTTACTCGTACGACAATTGTGGTGAGCCTCGTTGCCGCAGTGCTACTGGCGCTGCGGCCACTTTGGCGGGCCGCGCGCGATCTGACTTCGATTCCCAAGGCAAATAGCAAGGAAGTCCTGCCTCCCGGGCGGGTGGTGTTTCTGGTCCTGACGATCACCGCAATTGCCGGAACATCGGAAATCACCGGAGACTGGGAGCGGGACACCGTTGCGTACCATCTCCTGGGCCCGAAAGCTTGATTGCGAGAAGGTGTGATTCGGCCCGTTCCGGATAACAGCCTCACGGCATTTCCTCAGATTCCCGAGACTCTTTTTGCAGTGCTGAGGACCATTAGAGGAGATCGAGCGCCGGATTTTTCCAGCTGGCTAATGTTTGGGCTGTTCCTGCTCGTGTCATCGGGATTAGGCATGCGACTGGGCCTCAGCCCGGGCCAAGGATGGTGGGTTGCGGCGATAGTCGCCACTATGCCGGCCGTTTACGTGGGATCGCACGCGTGTTTCGTTGACGGTCTATACGCGGCATTTGTGCTGGCGGCCGCACGAATCGGATTTGACGCCGAACGCTGGCAAGAATGGGCAGGCTTTGGGATGTTTTGTGGCCTGGCTATGGGAACAAAATATACCGGCTTGCTGGCGTTTTTCGCGCTTGCCGCTTGCGGCGTAGTTATTTTGGCCGCAACACGGCATGGGGATCGGCCCGGATCCGCAAGGAAATTCGGTTTGGCGATCGCGATTGCGGGCGCGGTCGCGTCGCCATTTTATATCCGCAATTGGATTATCCTCGGTTGTCCGATTTACCCTCCTCCGCCCGGCTACGCGCGGTTTTGCACTCCCAAGTATCTTTCCCGTGAGGCAATGGAACAATTTCACGAATATATCCGGCGGAGGGGCGTGAGGATGAGGCGTGGAGTGTCTGCCTTCCTCAAACTGCCCTTCATTTTGACGTATCACACAGCAAATTTTATTGGGGCAGGGGGAATCGGACTTTGTCCACTAGGGTTGGCTCCCTTTGGAATTGTTGCGTTGCGCCGGAACAACTTCGCTCGACTCTTGATCCTGCTTGCGTTTCTTTTGCTTTTTCTGTGGTATCTGACGGAACAGGAGTCNCGCTTCCTCATACATGTGTACGTGATCGGAGCTGTTTTCTCGGTTGCCGGATGGAATTACGCTGTCGCGAACGGCGCCAAACTCGCGCGAGTATTGGCGGCTGTGCTGGTGGGTATTTCGATTTCGTACGGTCTGTTTATGATCGGCCGAATGCAAACCGACGACCTTAGGGCGGCGATCTCTCCTCGATATGCCGCAATGAAGCTGCAGCGGGACAATCCTTACCTGGCTAGTTTTGAGTACTTGAATTCAGAGCCTTCGGTCCGGGAGGTCCTTCTTCTAGACCGAAGCGTTCCCGCCTACTATTCCAACAAGGCTTACATCAAGCCCGCGGGACAACGGGGCGAGCGGAGCGTGCCGGGCCGCGTCAACCAGCCTGGAAGCGTTGCAGAAAACCCGGCAGTTGGGTGTAACGCATGTTTTGGACGTAGTGTCGTCCGTTTCCGATTTTCAAGTAAAGAGCCCGCCGGCTGGTCTGACGCTGGTTTTTCAATCGGCAGAGCAGCGTGTTTACCGTCTGAATTAGGGGCCAGCGACAACAGTATGGAGAAGTTTTGTACGCCCACGAAATTCCGTCAGCGCAGGTAGCCCCAAGTGTGGAGGCGGTCACTGTCTTCTACCCAGCGGTCGCCGATGTCTGTGCGATAGTACATGTTGGGGATGAGGACATTTTTAATGCGCGAGTACACCTGTGTTTGCGCTTGCTTCATGGTTTGGCCTAGCCCTACAACTACGAGAATTACGCCCGAGGTGCCGGCAACGAGCCACTGGCCATTCACTTGTTTTACATCTTCGATGTGCATTTCGTCGGTGGGTGGCTTTTTGAAAACGATTACGGCATTTTTGGAAAAAGAGTCGAAGGTTTCATCATCGTCGAAGGGAAACGGTGGGACGACGATGCGCACGCCAATTTGGAATCCGCTGCGGACTTTTAGTTTCGGATCGCTGCCGCTCGCGAGATCCCAGAAAAATTGGCCGATGGGAGTGATCATTCCGGCCTGCTGAATCATGATGGTGGGATAGCCGAAGCGCGAAGTGAATTCCAGCGGATAGATGCCGTGATGATTCACGATGCAATTCAAATCCATGTATCCGATGTAACCTTCTTCCCTGAGCTTGTTTTCCATTTTCAGCAGCGTTTGGTCGAAAAGATGATTCGCCTCGCTCCAGAACATGGTGGTGCCCATTTCGCCCGTGGGCGGACCGTTCTCACCGGGGAAGAGCTTTTTGTGCTCGAAATTTATATTTATGGGGTAGATGAAGTTTTTACCGTTGAAGAATGCGCCGACGGCCACTTCGACGCCGGTGACGCGGCGCTGCAACTGGAACACTTTAATTTCGTCGGAAAGCGCCTTTTTGTAGGCCTCAAGCACGTGGATTACGTCCTTGCCATCGTCTTCTTCGCCGACGAAGAGGCGGCGTTTGACGTTTTGCGCTTCGCCGCTGGGTTTAATGACGTAGCGGCCGGGATTTTGCTCCACGTGCTCGATGGCGTCGTCGAAGGAGGAGAATTCTCCATAGGGAATGATGCTGACGCCGGCGTTCTTGAGCTCTTCCTGGCCGAACGAGCGGTCGTCTTCCAAGCGGTCGGTGTAGGGCGTGCCGCCAATTACCTTCTTCCCTGCCGCGCGCAGATTTTTGGCTTTTTCGCCCTGGCCGAGGGTGTCGTCGAAGATGAGAATGTCCGCCCAGTCGGCGTCCTTCTCCCAGTCTTTTGATTTGGCGACGAAGCCGTCGGCGATGTCGCGTTCCTTTTTGTCTTGGATGTAGTAACGGACTTCGTGGCCTTCTTTGGAAACTTGCCAGGCGATGTCACTGATGAGGCCGGTGAGCGAGACAAAAAGGAAATTCCGTTTTTCCATCCGATATTTTCTCCTCGAGTTCGGGCGGAGCGCTCATTCGCGAGTGTCCGTACGCCTGAGCATACTATTAGCGGAGTGTTACGGGTGCGTGAACGGTGGTATTTGTGCACGGGTGTGACGAGTGCGCGAGTGGCGGGTTCAGGAAACCGGCTGGGTTCGGTCCTAAACTTGTTTGGGTTTTGACCGATGATTCGTTATGGAGCCGTCCTCTGTCTGTGTTCGCAGACCTTGAAATTTATCGCACTGTTCTGGAGCACATGCAGACCGGCATATACATGGTGGATTGCGACCAGAAGATTCAGTTCTGGAAGGATGGCGCGGAGAACATTACGGGGCATCTGCGGCAAGACGTGGTTGGACATTTTTTGCCGGGATTTATTTCCTACGCAGAAGGAAGGCGGCAAAAACGGAGTTTGCGGCCTGGGCGGCGCCTTGGTGAGCGTACTGCGGGATGGCAGGCCGGCGATGGCGGAAGTTACCTTGCGGCATAGAGCCGGACATCAGGTGACGGTGCGGGTGCGAGGGGTGCCGATACGGAACCAAGCCGGCAATGTGATCGGAGCCGCCGAGTCCATGGACGCCGATCCCTGGGCATTCTATGCGGACCGGCGGCACCGAAAGCTTTCCTCGTACGACTGCCTGGACGAAGCGACGGGCGTACGCAGCGCGGGTTACATCCACACGCATTTGCGCGAGAGCTTGACGACTTATGCCGAGCACCGCATGCCATGCAGTATTTTGTGCGTTCAGGTGCATGCGATGGAACGCTTCGGGGCGGCGTACGGAATCGCTGCGCTGACGGCGGCGCTGCGCGCGGTGGCGCAAACGGTGGAGGGCAGTCTGCGGCCGACAGATTTCGTGGGGCATGCCGGCGGAAACATGTTTTTGGCGGTGCTGACGGAATATACGGGGCCTGACCTGAACAAAACCGCGGAACGCCTGAGAAATACCGTGAACAATATGAAGATCGCCTGGTGGGGCGATGAATTGCCGGTGACGGCTTCGTTCGGCGGAGCCCCGGTCGTGAGCGGCGACACTGAGAAATCGCTGCTGGATCGGACGGAAAGCGCGCTGGCGGGGATCGCGTGACGATCTCGAATTAATGGAACGCGAATTAGCAGGGACCGAAGAGAGGCCGGGCGTGCGATGTTCATAATCATTGGAATCGCGGTGGTGGCCGGCTATCTGATGGAGCAGGGCAACCTGCGGGTATTGATGCAGCCTGCCGAGCTGATCACCATCGGCGGCGCGGCGATCGGCACAATACTGATCGCCAATCCACTGCATATTTTGAAGAAGATCGGCAAGGGAGTCGCCGGAGCGTTCGGCAGCTCGCAATACAGCAAATAGAAATATATGGATACGTTGAAGATGATGTACGAGCTTTTCACACGCGCGCGGCGCGACCGATTGATGGCGCTGGAAACCGACAGCGACAATCCGGAGGGGAGCACGATCTTTTCGAAATGTCCGAAATTCCTGGCGGACCGCTATGCGCTGGCTTTTGTGTGCGATTCGATTCGCATGGCATCGAGCTGCGGAATCGAGCCGTTTGACGCCGATCAGATGATGGAGAACGATATGGAAGTTCATCATCAGGAGGCTTCGACTCCGATTGTGTCGCTTTCCTCGGTGGCTGATTCCCTGCCGGGCCTGGGGATCGTGGCGGCGGTGCTGGGCGTGGTTATTACGATGGGATCGTTGGGCGGGCCGCCGGAAGAAATCGGCAAAAAAGTTGCGGCTGCACTGGTGGGGACGTTGCTGGGAATTTTGTTGTGTTACGGATTGGTGGGACCTTTGGCGGCGAACATGTCCAAGGCTGTTGATGATGAACATGCGTACTACCAGGTGCTGCGGGTGATGATTGTGGCGTTCATGAAGGGCACGGCGCCGAGCGTGGCGGTGGAAATTGGGCGGCGCGCGATTCCTGGGAGCGTGCGTCCGGGATTTCGGGAAGCGGAAATGTATATCAAGGATAAGAACAGCGCGCCGGTGGCTGTGGCTGCGTAACATTTTTGTGCTGACAAGGATGGTGTCATTCCCACGTGCCGGCTAAGGCGCCCATCATCGTTATCCGAAGGAAACGCGTCCTTGGCGGGGCGTGGAAAGTTGCTTACGCGGATTTTGTCACAGCGATGATGGCGCTGTTTATTGTGTTGTGGCTGACGAATGCGAGCAAACCGATACGTGAGGCAGTGGCGGGATTTTTCAAAGATCCTCTGGGCACGTCCACGAAAGTGGGGAGCAGCATGGCGAGGGTGGGCGACAATTTTATAGTGAACAAAGAGAATATGGATTTGTTGAAGCAGCAGCTGGAGAAGGCGATCCGGGAAGTGCCGAACTTCGATAAGTTGAAAGACCATAATGAGATGACGATTACCAATGAGGAGTTGCGAATCGAGCTGATGGAGTCGGCTAAGGGAACTTTTTATGATATCGGCAGCCCGAATTTGAATGCCGATGGGCGGGATATCGTGGTGGTGCTGGCCCAGGAATTAGGGAAACTTCCTAACCGGCTGGCGATTGAGGGGCACACGGACGCGAAATCGTATTCCGAAGGGCGCAATTACAGTAACTGGGAACTTTCGGCGGATCGGGCTAATGCGGCGCGAAGATTGATGCGGATGAACGGAGTTGGAGAAAATCAAGTGACCCAAGTGCGCAGATTCGCAGACCAGCGATTGCGAAAGGCTGCCGCGCCGATGGATCCTTCGAACCGTCGGATTTCGGTGATCGTGCCGTATATGGTTAAGCCGGGAGAGGAAGCTGCTGGTGGGGCGGACGCCGCGCCGGTTGCGCCGGGGACGAATATGAGTGACTCTAAACCTGCGGCCCCGCCGCATTGAGCGCTTTTCGTTGTGCGTAGTCGTCATTTCTTGGGCGCGCGATTTCGCGTACGTTAGGTGTGGGGGCGCGCGCGGATGAGTGAGGTTCGAATGGCTGAGCCCTGGTTGCGTGGGACGCCGACGGATGTTGCCGCGGTGCCTCGCGCGGTACTGCACGCGCTGGAGCTGGCGCGGGAGGATTTGACGCACTGGTGCGGACAATTGAGCGACGCGGAATTGAATTCCCGGCCACAGGGGATTGCGCCGGTGGCGTTTCATATTCGGCATATTGCGCGGAGCATTGATCGGCTGCTGAGTTATGCGGAAGGAAAGGGGGGGGGGGGGGATGCCGGTGCGACGCGCGCCGAGCTGTTTGCGGAATTGGAAGCGGCGCTGGCGCGAGGCGCGGCGCGCGTCCGGCAATTTGATGCGAATCGTTTGGAGGAACCGAGGCCTGTAGGCGTGAAGTTACTGCCGACGACTGTGGGTGGGTTGCTGGTACATGTGGCGGATCACACGCAGCGGCACGTGGGGCAAGCCATTACGACGGCGAAGATTGTTGCAGCCAAACGCGGGTGAGTGGGAGCTGCGGACGGTGGCCGGGGGTAGGACGTGAACCCCGCGGACTGGGGCGTTTTCAGACATGATCGGAAAACATGGCTTCAGGGGCTAAAGCCCTACTCGGTGCGGAGCGTGATGGCGGGGCTGAAGCCCCGCCCTTCCGGCTGCTGATTCCGAAACGGATTCTGTTTGTGGCGAGGTCGAAGAAGAAAGGGGCCGGCTCTCGATGAGCTCGCCCCTTTTGTTTGTCCGCTCCGCCTTTTGTGCGAGCCGCGCTTAGTCGGCTGAAGCCGCCTGGCGCATTTCTTTTTTCTGCTGCGTGGGCAGATGCAGCGGCTTCGCTTCCTGGAATTGCGCGGCTTCGGTGGAACCTGCGAGCGCGGTGGTGGAAGCGGTACCGCTGGTGATTGCCTGCTGCACCGTGTCGAAGTAGCCGGTGCCGACGAAGCGCTGGTGCTTCACGGCTTCGTATCCGAACGCCTGCTCGCTGGCGAATTCTTTTTCCTGCAGGCGGCAATAGGCAGACATGCCGTCCTGTTTGTAATTGCGCGCGAGCTCGAACATGGAAAGGTTCAGGGCGTGGAATCCCGCGAGAGTGATGAACTGGAATTTGTAACCCATGGCGCCGAGTTCGCGCTGGAATTTCGCGATGGTATTGTCGTCGAGATTTTTCCGCCAGTTGAAGGATGGCGAGCAATTGTAGGCCAGCATCTTGTTGGGATACTTGGCGTGAATTGCTTCGGCGAACTGGCGCGCTTCGCCGAGATGCGGCTTCGAGGTTTCGCACCAGATCAGATCGGCATAGGGCGCGTAGGCCAGGCCGCGGGCGATCGCGGAGCGCAGGCCGCCGCGAATCTTAAAGAAGCCTTCAGGAGTGCGTTCGCCGGTGAGGAATTCGCGGTCGCGCTGGTCAATGTCGCTAGTGATCAAGTGCGCGCTGTCCGCATCAGTGCGCGCCATGATCAGTGTGGGCACACCCATCACATCAGCGGCCAGGCGGGCGGCGACGAGTTTCTGAATGGCTTCGACCGTGGGCACGAGAACTTTTCCGCCGAGGTGGCCGCACTTTTTCGCCGAGGACAATTGATCTTCGAAGTGCACGCACGCGGCGCCTGCTTCAATCATGGCCTTCATCAGTTCGAAGGCGTTCAAGTTGCCCCCGAATCCGGCTTCGGCATCGGCGACGATTGGCGCGAACCAATGAACTCCGTTCTTGCCTTCCGCGTGATGGATTTGGTCGGCGCGCGCGAGAGCTTGGTTCAACTTGCGCACTACGTTGGGGACGCTGTCGGCGGGATAAAGGCTCTGATCGGGATACATTTGTCCGGCATCGTTGGCGTCGGCCGCGACTTGCCAGCCGCTTAGATAGATGGCTTGTAGGCCAGCGGCGACTTGCTGCACGGCTTGATTGCCGGTGAGGGCGCCCAACGCGTTCACGTAAAGATCGTCTTGCAGCAACTGCCAGAGGCGCTCGGCGCCCATGCGCGCGAGAGTGTGCTCGATGTGCACGGAGCCGCGCAGTTGTTCGACGTCTTTCTGGGAGTAGGGGCGGGTGACGCCTTCCCAGCGCAGATCTGTCTTCCAGTGATGCTCCAGGTTGCGATGACTGCCGTTGCCGTTGGTGGTCATGAGTTTCGTCCTCTTTGATGTCGAAAGATGGTGGGGCCTGGGTTTCTTTCCGTCGAATAACTGAGCTGGGACTTGGGGGCCGGAGCAGCCAGGCAGGAACTGAGCGGCGGGACAAATCGCTCGCGGTCCGTGAACTACTGGCGACTGGGTGCAGTGTGAGGGAAGGAAGGCAATCAGTCAAACTGATTGTCGTTATCATCTTGATAGAATATGATTATCAGGTAGTTTCCAACGGCGGTACCAAATTGCGTGGTACTACCTCTCGGCTGGTGCTTCCCTGCTGTTGCGCGGCATAGCGAGGTAATGTGCAAATTGATCAGATCGAGACTTTTTTGGCAGTGCTGACATATGGCGGCTTTCATCGCGCGGCTGCGGCGCTGAATATCAGCCAGCCTGCTGTAAGCGCGCGGGTGCGGGCGCTGGAGGACGGCCTAGGCGTGAAGCTATTCGCGCGCGTGCGCGGAAATCTCTCGGTTTCGCCGGCAGGTAAGGCGCTGCGCCCTCACGCCGAGCAACTGCTGCGCGATGTGACCAGGGCGCGGCAGGCGGTTCACGAGCTGCAGCCGACCGCCGGCGGCAGCTTGAGCGTCGCTGCGGCGCTTTCCGTGTGCACTTATTTCTTACCGGACGTGATGAAGGATTACCAGGCGGCGAATCCCAAGGTGCTGGTGAATCTTCGTTCCGGGACTTCCGCGCAGGTACTGAAAATGGTGCTGGACGGCGAGGCGGAGATCGGCGTGGCGCGCTCCTTGAACCATCCTGAAGTGGAGACGATGACCCTGCGCGACGATCCGCTGATTTTGGTGGGGCATCCGAATCATCCGGCAGCGCGGAAACGGCGCGTGCGGCTGGAGGACGTGGAAGCGATGCCGCTGATTTTTTTTGATCGTGGGTCGAGCGACTGGACTTTGAGCCAGGGATTATTTCGGCGCGCGGGACAGCTGCCGAATACCGTGCTGGAGGTGGAGACGATTGAGGCGGCCAAGCGGATGGTGGAGCGGAAATTGGGGCTGAGCTTTTTGCCTTTGATCGCGGTGACGCACGAATTGCGCAAGGGCAAATTAGTGGCGATTGAAATTTTGAATGAGGAGCCGCTGCGGCGCAATCTGGATGTGATTTACCCGCGGCATCGGGCGCTTACGCGGGACGCGCAGGCTTTGTTGCAGCTTCTGCAGACTGCGGCGAATGCGGAGGAGCGTGGGCGGAAGGCGCGGAAGCGGAAACGTTGAAGGCCCTAGCCTATGGGTTTCACGTTGTCGCGGCCGGCGTACCAGCAGGGGCGGTAGCCAGAGTGTGGGAATAGGGAGTGGGCGCAGGTTTCGGTGAGCGGTTGGTCAGTGAAGATTTCCATTTTGCCGTTTTTCAGCNCGGTGCCGTAGTAGGACGTGACGGTGCCCAGCGCTGCGGCACCTCCGTTTGTGCTCATTTTGTGTTGGAAGACGCCGTAATCGGCCGCATACACGATTGCAGCCGCAGTCAGCGTGGCGATGGCGATTCGTTCGACGAGCTTGGAGAGGTTTGACACTTTTTTCCCTAGCTAGAATTGTATCCCGGAGTCGCGTTTAATTCTCTGCCCTGTTCGCGGGGTGCCCGATAAGTCCGTACTTCAGCGGTTGAGGCCGCGAGGATTCCCTGGCGTTCATGCTGTGGCCCTTCGATCCTGCCGCTGGCAGGCTCTCAGGATGAACTAAAGCCGCGCCCTACAAAGATTCTCGGCCATTGCGAGAAAAAGCGGATCCCTCCACTACGTCCCGCGCCCGCCAAACTGCGCCGGGGGATCCTGCTTCCGGCTTGAAACTAAGGCACCGGCCTCCCTCCGCAAAATCACTCTGGGCAGGCAGGATGACGATGCTCGTCGCATCGTCAGAAGAAGCGCGGGACTCTGTTCGGGATGACACGGTGGATGTATGTTGCAGCGCAGAGGTTAGCGAGGCTGTTGCTGCTGGGACCGCGGCTTAGGCGCTATGGGAACGACGATCGGCTTGGTTGAGATTGGGGATGATGCGGTTGGGAACGCTATGCGCATGGCGGGGTCGCCGAAAAGGATCCAGGTGCGGCGGACGTCAGGGTCGGTGATATTTAATTTGGACGTGAGGATGGAGCGGCCTAGCGACTGCGCCGGATTTGCGGCTAGCGTGCGCAGCAGCGCCTGGTCCAGGGCGGCTTGCGGCGGCGCGGTGGTGAAGCCGGAAGAGGCCCACACGGCTACGGCGCCGCCATTCGGTGCCAGCAGCAGCGCGGTGGAAAGGCTCTCGGCGTAAACGTCGTGGAAGAAGCCGTTCAGGCAATCCATGAGCAGGAAGACGGGCAGGCGTCCGCCATTGCTGAACGCGGCGACAGAATTGTTGTCGAGCAAGTCGGAGAAGGACCATTGCTGCTCGGAACCGTGGCCAGTGTAATTGACGAGCAGCGTGCCGTTGTTGACCGCATCAATAATTTGCTGAGACACCGCGCTGGTGGACTCACCGTCTGCCAGGATTTTGGTCGTCACAAGCGAAGCCGGCAGCAGCGTGGCGGCCATCTCTGCTTCGCTGGAGAAGTCCACGCCAACGTTCTGGTCCGCGATTACCAGGGCTTGCTGCGTCCATGCGCCTTGTGATGCGCCGCGTTCGTAATTCACAATCTTGGAAATCACCAGGGTCGCGTCGGCAGCGGTCCGCGCGGGAATGCGACCCGTGGGGATAGTGGCGAAACCGGTGCCCTGAAAATCGCTGAGCCAATCGTCGGAAGCGGTTTTGAATGCGGCCGTTTCGATGATGCGCGTGGGCAGGAAATCGAAATCTCCGAGCCCGAGATAATTGCGCGGATCGAAGGATGCATCGCCGATAAGCAAAACGGCCTGAGGCTTTTCGCGCCACTGGGTGGATGCGAATTGCAGGTAGTTCTGCAGCGCGAACGGGCTGCGTTCGCCGTAATTGAAAGCGTCGAAGAGCTGGTCCGTGGTGACGACCGTAACATCGTGCTGCTGCGATTTGCGCAAGCTGACCAGCGGAGCGAGCGTGGACGCAAAATCCGGATAGGTGATGATGACGATATCGGAACCGCTCCGCTGCTGCTCGAGCAAGCTCTGCGGATGGTACGAAATCGCTGCGGCCGGAGATATTTGGTCCGCCGCGAAAGCGATGAACGTATGCGGAACAGCGCTGGAGGGCGAGCCGGGAACGGTGACGTTGATACTCGATCCGGTGTTGTCAAAAGTAATGTGGCCGGCGAGCTGAATAATATTGAGAGGGTCGGAAATGTCGTATGCCTGGATCTGCGAGCTGGAGAATCCGCTGATCTTCAGATGCGCGCCCGCGGGAGCGGCGGCACGGAGCCAATCGGAATCCGCGGTGTAGGTGTGAGGGAAATTCAGGACGATGGATTGGACCAGACTGGTGTCGTTTTCACCGTTGAGCGCGGTGAGGGTGACGGTGTTGACGCCATTTTGAAGCAGGCCCTGCTCGATCGGGAAAGTGCTGGAGAAATTCGCTTGGCCGTCGAAGTTTAGAACTCCCACGGATGAGCCGTTCACCGTAGCGCTGACGCTGTGCGCCTGGCCGGCGGTGACTCCCTGCAGGGTAATGGTGATCTGCGCGGGGATGCTGGACGACGGATCGTAATTCTGAATCGCGAGATTCTGATCCAGCGGCTCCGTGTTGACGAGCGCGCCGAAGAAATTATCGGTGTTCGGGCCGTTGAGCAGCGCGGCGAAATAGGTGGTGCGTTGTTCGAGAGTGACGGACGAAAGGAAACTCTGCACGCTGGATGCGCCGGAACCCTCCGAAGTGGAGACAGGAATGCGCTTGCCGGCCTGTGAGCCGCGCACCAGCCAATAAACGCGCGTGCCGGAGAACGGCGTGTCAATGGCAGTGCCGTAGAAAGCGATGGCGCCGATGCTGCCGAGAGACGCGCCTTGCTGGCCGAGGATGGAGATCGGTTGCTCGACGCCTTCGGCGAAAAGCTGTAGTGTGCGCGCGTCGGATCCGGGATCAAAGCCAGCGGCGACGAGTTGTGCGCGCGTGACCACGTACCAGCCTTCCGCGGTGATGGAAATTTTTGCCGCGGGCAGTGCATCGAGATAAGCGCTGGAAACTTCCGCGACTGAAGACGGAGCCGATGGCGGCAACGGGGCGCCAGGACGCCGCGGCCAAATCGGAGCTGAGGGCAGCAAATTCGAAAGCTGATTCAGCAGCGTCGCCTGGGACATCGGCGTCGTCTCAGAGACGGTGGAATCAGGATTGACGGGTCCGTGTGTGTTGTGCACGCCGCTGAGGTCCACGTCTTCGAGCACGTATGAAGAGCCTGGGCCGCCCTGCGGATCAAACCATTGATAGGTGCGCGCGGGATGCTGTGGTTGGCCGCCGCGCAACAGCAGTGCACCACCGGCGATCAGCGAAGGATCGAGCTGGTGACGGCCCTGCGCGTCTTCGCGATACACATGGAAACCGAGGTTGCGGACTTCTTCTCGCGTGCGCCATTCGAGCAGCACGCCGCCTCCAGCCCGAGTTTGCGCGCGGAAGGATGAAAGCTGAACGGCGGTGGGCGCCTGAATCGTCGAAATCACAGAGGACATATTGTTCGACGTGTTCGGATCGCTGGTCGAAGAGTTTACGGTGGCAGTATTGACCACCAGCGACGACGAACTGAACGTCACCGCAGTGGTGCTGATGGTGATGGTCACTAAGCCGCCAACGCTGACCGAGCCCAAGCTGCAGCTGACCGTACCCGCAGCCTGCGTGCAGGTGCCTTGGGTAGTGGATACGAAGACGAATGAGACCTGGCTGGGCAGCGGATCGGAGACGTTCACATTTTGCGCGACGGCCGGGCCGTTGTTCGTGACTTGCAGCGTGTAGGTGAGAGTCGCGCCTTGGTCCACGGGCTGCGGCGCGGCGGTCTTCACGATGGCGACGTCGGCTTGCGTGGGCGATGCGACGACGGTGGTGGCGGTGGACGAGTTGTTCGCGACGTTCACGTCATTCGTTGTGGGACCGATATTCGCGGTGTTCGAGATCACGGTGCCCGACGCAGTGGCGGCGTTTACTTTCACCACCAGCGGAAGCTGTGCGGTGGTGCCGGACGGAATCGCCGCGCCCGAGCAGACTCCTGCGGTGCCGGGGCAGCAACTGATCGCGCCAGTGCCGCCGACGGCCGGAAGCGTGGTGCAAGTGGCGCCTGCAGGAAGCGCGAGCGAAACAAAAGTGGTATTGGAGGGAACCGTATCGGTAAAGGTCACGTTGCTGGCCGAGTTCGGCCCGTTGTTCGCGAAATTCAGCAGGAAGGTGATGTTGTTTCCGGGCGTGACGGGATTCGGCGACGCGGAGCTGGTGACGCTCAAATCATATTGGCCCGCGGAGGCGACCGTGACGTTCACGGTGGAGCTGTTGCTTGAGGGATTCGGATCCGGCGTCGAAGTGGAAGTGCTGGCAGTATTGGTGATGACTGTGCCGGAGGCGGTAACCGCGGCAACCGTGATGATCAGAGTGAATGTAGTGGTGGCTCCCGAGGGAAGCGACGCGATGGTGCAACTGACGGCGGTGCCAGGAGCCGGGCACACCCACGCGGTGCCGGTCTGCGCGAGAGAGGAGAACGTGGTGTGAGCCGGAATCGTGTCTGTGAACGTGACGGAGCCGGTGGCAGCCGGGCCGTTATTGTGCACCGTGACCGTATAGGTGATGTTGTTGCCGGCCTGCACGGGATTGGGCGTAGCCGACATCGTGACAATGAGGTTAGCGCTGGTGGCCGAACCGACGATGGTCAACACGCTCGCGGTGTTGTTCGCGAGGTTGGGATCGTTGGTGCCAGATGAAACCGAGGCCGTGTCCAAAATTTGCGTGCCGCTCACGGTGCCCGGAATCACTTGCACGACCAACGTGAAGCTGCCAGCGGCGGCGTTCGCTACGTCCGGATCTGTGCAGCTAATATTTCCAGCGCTACCGACCGCCGGCGTGGTGCACGACCAACCCGGCGCAATTATCAGCGATTGAAATGTGGTGTTGCCGGGAACCGCTTCGACGAAGGTGGCGTTGACGGCGTCCTGCGGGCCGTTGTTGGTGACCGTTTGCGTGTAGGTAATGTTGTTTCCGGGTACGACGACGCTGGGCGTGCCTGTATTTGTTACCGCGAGATCCGCGCCGGCGCAATAGGCGCCTGACTGCGTGCCAGGCGTTTCGGTGATTGACAATCCAGAGCCGACGAATCCAGCTTGGCCGACCGTGGCTCCATAGGGATCGTTGGCGAGCGTGGACCAGCCGGGGATGCCGCCGCTGACGTTGGCAGTTCCGGGAGCGGCCGATGCAAGAATCACACCGCCGCCTCCGCCGCCTCCGGGACCGTGGCGATTGCCGGGGAAAGGCGTTCCGGGCGCATCTTCGGGCCAGGTGATTCCGCCATTGCCGCCCGCGACGCTAGCGGTTAACCCGGAGAGAGAGCCGCTATTCGCGAAAATCAAAATCGAGCCGCCCGCGCCAGCGCCACCGCCGCCGTCATTCTCGGTTTGAAGAGCGGTCACACCGTTGGCGGAAATTGTGCCCGTCCCCGCGACAGAGCCGGTGTGAATAATTACGATTCCGCCGCCCGCGGTTCCGCTGCTGAAGATGCCGGTGCAGTTTGCGCCGCAGTCGGCGTTGCCAGTATTGGTGGTGGGAATCCAGTAGGAGCCGTCGTTTGTGGTCCCGGCGCCGCCTCCACCACCCATGACGAGCGCGCTGGTACTGGCGGGAAAAGCCACGCCGCCGAAACCTCCGACGACTCCGGCGCTCTGCCAGCCAAAACCGCCTGTGCCGCCGTTTCCGCCGTTTCCGCCGGCGCCGCCGCCGCTGTTCTGATTATTGGAAGTGGGATTGGCGTCGGTGGAGCCGCCCGCTGCGTTGCCTGGAGCACCGCGTCCGTAACTGCCGTTCGGCATCCCTTCAAGAACCGCTTGTGCGGTGCTTACGGCCGTGGTTGCCGGAGTGATGGTGCCGATAGCCGGAGCAATATAGTGCGGCGTTCCAGCGATGCCTTCACCTTTCGAGCCGTTGGCAGCTTGCGTGGATAGCGTGACGACGTCGGTCGCGAGCGTGCCGGCTGCGCCACCGAGAATGCGTCCAGCGCCGCCGCGGAAGCCTGTGCCGTCGAGGCTTACGGTGCCGCCGAGCGTAAGCTGGGAGGCTACGTCCACGGCGAGCACGCCGCCCACTGCTCCGTTCCACGGCAGCGCAGCGAGAGTGCTGCTGAAAGTCGCGGTGGTGTACTGCGGGACTCGAATGACTTGATACGTCTGAATTCCTTGGGTGGTTGTCGCTGCGGCGCTGGTGTAGGAATTCAGAAGCCCGCCACCCGAGCCCGTGCCGGTAAACGTGAGCGTGCCACCGGCGAGCGGTACGGCAACCGTCGCGGTGACAAACTCAAACTGGCCCGAATTGCCAAGGCTGGTGGAGCCGGAGGCGGGATCGCCAGGAACGCCATCACCGTACGAACTGGTGTTGGTCGAATTTATTCGTGCGCCCTGCGTCTGGATTACGAGCAGCAAATCGCCGACACCGATGGGAGATTGTGCGGCCGGAGCAGCAGCTGCAGCGCCCAGGGTGATCGAGGTGGCGCCAACGGCCACCGCGCCTGCAGCCGGAGGATAGTACGCGTTGACAACTCCGCTGAGCGTGCCACCTGCGCCGTCTTTGCCTGGCATCGCGCAAACCAGCGGCTGCACCACGGTCACGACCGTCGCCGTATTATTCGACGGAACGGGATCCGTGCCGGTGGTGCTAACGACCGCGTTGTTCGTGAGCGGACTGCCAGTGGCGGGGGTGGTTCCGGTGAGCGTAATGGTGATCGGCGTTGTGAGCGGATACGCGACGGGGCCGAGACTGCAAGTGATCGCGCCGGCGGTTACCGCACCACAAGTTCCCACGGACGGGGTCGCCACCGGGTTGATGAGCGTGGCAGGCACCGTATCCACGACAGTTACTCCCGCGTCGGAAGCGAGACCGAGGTTCGTTACCTGAATAGTGTATGAAAGCGCGGAGGAGACGAACACCGGCGTAGGCGCTGCGGTCATGGAAATTGCTATGTCCACATCGCCGGTGGTTTCCACCAGGACGGATGTGGACGTGGTGTTATTGGATGAAACGGGATCGGAGGTCTGCGAAGTAACGTCCGCGGAATTAACAATGGTGGTGCCGGCCGCAGTGGCAGCGGCAACTGTGACGGCGTATGTGAAAGATCCGCTGGTGGTGTTGGCGCTCAGCGTGCCGGTGGCCGAGCAGAGGACCTCCCCGGTTCCACCAGCTGCCGGAGCTGTGCCGCAAGTCCATCCCGTGGGGGGCGTAATCGAAGCGAACGTGGTGTTGGGCGGCGTCTGCTGATAGAGGACTGCGCCGGTGGCTGCGTTCGGGCCGTTATTGGTGACGGTCTCGGTGTAGGTGATGGTTGTGCCGGGCGCGACGGCTGGAGCCGAGGCAACTTGCGTCATGGCAAGATCCGCGCCTTGCACCGTGGTAGAGATCGAGATGTTGTTTGGGGTTCCCGGGTTCGTTCCCGTTTCGCTCACTGCCACTGAAATGTTTGTGATCGTGGTTCCGCCGACCGCTCCCGAATTCACGGCCACAACGATCGTGAAGTTTACGGACGTTGCCGCAGCCATCGCGGAGTTGGCCGTACAGACGATTGACCCAGTGCCACCTGCCGCGGGAGTTGTGCCGCACGTCCAACCACCGGGCGGAGTGGCGGAGACGAAAGTCGTATTGGCTGGTGTGGATTGCGCGAGCGTCGCGCCGTTCGCTGCGGTGGTGGCGCTGTTATTCGTGACCGTCTCGGCGAAAGTGATTTGCCCGCCCGTCGCCACGGGATTGGGAGTTGCAGTCCCAGAGACGGAGAGCGGCGGAGGCGCGACATTGATGTTGGCGGTGGCGTTGGAACCGCCGGGAGTGGCAGTGATGGAATCTGTGAGCGTGCCGTTCGGCGTCGCGGGGCCGACGGACATGGTAATCGTGAACGTCGTAGCGTTGCCGGTGTGATAGGTCGTGCCGTTGTTGTTGTCCGTGCACGTGAGCGTGCCGGCCGCCGCCACGCACCCCCAGCGGTTGTTGGCCGTACCCGCAAAGACGGCACTGACGTAGGTCAGGCCAGTTGGGATCGGCTGCGTCGTCTTTACGGGGTTCGCGGCCGACGGCGTGAAGTTGGGGGCAGCGGTATATGTGAGGACTTGCGTGAACACGACTGTGCCACCGGGCGCGACGTTCGCGGGGGTGACGCTATCGGTAATCGTAAATTGCGCGGCTGCGGGCGAGGCGTATAAGCACAATGCGAAGAGCGCGCACAGCAGCGGAGCGAGCATCGAGCGCAAACGCGGAGAGCGGCGCGTACCAGCCTGGATTACGCGGCGGTATTGCCGGCGCAACGCGTGCAACAATTTTTTGCCAGGTCGTTGCAGCGAAATTCTTTTGCCGTCGCGCTCCAGGCAGACGGCCCTGCCGAGAACGAGGGCGGCGGGAGTGTCGTTCTGCTGACCGGCGTCGCCGCGGGTGACGATTCTGTTTGTTTTCGGGTCGAGGCCGATCACGCGATGGAGCAGAACGCCATGAGCGCCAAGTGTGAGCGCAATATCTCCGCGGCGCAGTTGGCTCGCGTCCACCGACTCGGCGATGACCGCATCGCCATTCAGGACGTTCGGCTGCATGCTCTGCCCGTGCGCGAGAAAACGCACCTGCAAGCCGCGCTGCAGCACGTCCTCGCACAGCATCGCGAATTGCGACGTATCACGCCGCAATAATTTTTCCGACGTCTTCACGAAGCAGAGCCTCCACAGCGGTGAAATCCGGCACAAATGAAAATTCGGAGCAAGGAACGCTATCTGTAACCTTGCCGAAAAATTCCAGAATGAAAGTGATGGCATCCGTCGAGTGATGCGGCACAAAGCTGCGCGCGAAAAGTTCCGCCGACGCGGTGGTGCGGCTGAGCGGCCGTATTTCATTACGGTGGCCGTGAGCGAGAACGTAAATTCCATCCAGCGGCGCGCGATCGGCCTCGGCGATTCCCGCGTCGCCGTGCCAGGGAGTTCCATACATCCAGATGCGGCCGCGTTCGCGGCGCAGAATGATGCGGTCGTCGCTTAGCACGCGCGCGCCATCGCGCTGCGACCACAGCCGGGAGGAGGTGCTTTTCCCCGCGCCGGAGTGGCCGGTGAGCAGCAGACCGCGGCCATCGGGAGCGATCACGCCGCAACCNTGGACTTCCACGCCTTCACCCTGCGCGAGGCGATGAATCCAGAGAAGTTCATCGAGCGGATATTCCAGCGGGTTCACGGGCTCACCTGCTGTGAAATATTCGCGAGACATTTCAATGCGACCAGACTTGAAATCCGGCGCGACGAGGGCTTGTTTGTAAGGCAGCGTGCCGATGAAGTCGGTAGTCAAGCGAAAGCAGAAGCCTTCTGCGTTGCGGAACAATTTCCACAATCCGCGGGAATCGAAAATTAATTCCCCGGGCGCAGAATCGAAGCGGCCGCCAAATGCCACATCGAATTCCACGTCGCAGATTGAGTCCGTGATCACAAAATCCTTGAGTTGCGCGTCCGCCAGCAGAGCGGGGCCCCCGGCCACCGAGGTTGCGCCAAGTGAAATTCCACCGATGCGCGCCGCGATTCGTCGCGACGGGCCGGTGGAGCGCAGTGGTTGCGATGGCGTTAGCAAGTTCATAGTTCTCACGTCAGGATCCGAAGGACATACAGCCGCCCAGAGCGATGCCGCAGCCCGGATTTGCCGGACCAGCGGATGACGGCGTCTTGCAATGACCGAGAACTGCTTCATCGGGACGCAGGCTGACACGGATGATCTTCGGAGACTCATACGGCTTCGTGCCGCGCGGCGAATTCTGATTCTGATCGGGCATAGGTGATTCGCTGCTCATGCGTGGGCCCCACAGGAACCACAGCCGCTTCCGCAGCCGGAGCTCTGTTGCAAAATCGGCAGTGTCGCAGCGGTCGGCGTGGGCGTCCAGGAACCGACGTCCACTTCCCCCTTACGAATGCGCTCGGCCGATTGCAATAATTTGTCGTGCGCAATCCCGCCCGCGCAGCATTCGCAATCTCCGTGCGCGGGTATTTCGATACCGAGGGCCATGGTGCGGAGATGGGCCACTTCGCACAAAAACTCCACGGGAGATTCGGCGTCGCCCTTTTCCAGTTCGCCATTGGCAGCGCACATGCCGCAGAGAGTCTTGATCCGGCACGCATCGCATTTGCTCTGGCGCGTCTTCTTCTTGCCGCGGACACGGCCCAGGAAATCATTCCAGCCGGCGCTGAAGCTGCCGGAGCGCCAGTCATAGCTTTCCTGATGTGAAAGCACGCAGATGCTGATTTGGCCGTAGGGATCAATAGCGCAGGAAGTAAGGCCACCACCGCACTGATAAATATTTTCCGTGGCGAAAGCAGCGGCGGGCAGCGCCATATCGCGCTCGATCAGTTTCAGCGCCTCGGCGCGCCGGCGCGGCTCGTGCAGATCCAGCGCCACGGCGTCTTCGGGAGTGAGCCGCACCTCCACCGGGCTTTGCGAGCAATCAATGCGCGGATTCACCAGCGGATCAAATTTGAAATCCACGCCAAAATCCTGCTCGGCCATGCGCTGCATTTCGTACACTTCGTGGCGATTGATGGTGGTGGGAACGGTCTTCAGCTTCAGCGGCAGCTTGCGGTCTAACAACAAGCGAATGCCGCGGATGCAGCGGTCGTAGGAGCCGGGAATCTGCGTCAGAGCGTCATAAGTCTTGCGGGTGGCGCCGTACAGGGTGATTTCGATCGCAAAGGGCCGGTATTCCGCCAGAAAATCGGCGATGCGTTCGGTGATCATGGTCCCGTTGGTGAACAGGGTGACCAGGAAGCCTTTGGATTTGGCGTAACCATATATTTCCAGAAAATCGGGGCGCGCGAAAATCTCGCCGCCGGTGAACAGAATCCAGAAGCATCCGGCGTCGGCGATTTGATCGAGCAGGCGGCGATATTCTTCGAGGGAAAGCTCGCGATTGCGGGCGGCGCGATCCGCCATGGGAAGATTGTTATAGCAGTGCAGGCATTCCAACGGACAACGGCGCGTGACTTCGATGGACACTTCCATCGGCACGCGCTTGCCAGACGTGCGTTGATGCACGCCCATGCTGAATGCGGAGTAGGTTGTTTCGTTCATTTCCCAAGTGCCCGGCCGCCTAGCCGGGGTGATGCCTGCGGGTTAGGCAGGCTCGACCAAACCCTCCTGAGTCAGGTCTCTTACAAAAGCTTCCGCGTCCGAAAGGGCCTGGGCCTGAGTAAGCCCGTATTCTGATTGGAGATAGGAGGCCAATGCGGTGGCATCCAGGCCGCTTTCGATCAGGGACCAAAGCTTCGTGCCGGATTCATTAAAGGTATAGATGGAATCAAGGTCGGCTGCGCCGCGGCGGATGGGAACCACAATCGCTTCGTCTGCCACGACGCGTGAGACAACGTTGCAACTTCGGCGCACACGCGTCGCCGTGAGTTCCCCCAAGACTGCCATAAAACCGCCCAAATCCTAGATTTGTAGTTGCTTTCCAGTTAACGGTACAACGCCTAGTGTTAACCTAATTGTTATGGGGGGGCGAGCTCAACCGTATAATCCGGGCCGCGTGCTAAAAGGTTAACGATGTGGAGTGGGTACATTGCTGGGAACGGCAATTTTGGGCGCTGGGTTGGGGCGTGGCGGGGCGCGAAATGGGCGGGTGCGTGGGCCTTCAGGACGAGAAATTCCTGGCGGCGCGACCGTCGCTGTGCTCATGCCCATGTTCGTGGTCATGATCATGGTCATGATCGTGGACGTGCTCACGGCGAGGCGCCGCGTATGCAGCGTGCGCGTCAATCAGCGTACGGCTCGCGCCAAGCGATTTTTCGCGCGCAAAATGATTCAGCAGGCTGATCCGCTGGCCTGGCGTATATTTTCATTCTCCAGCGGCAGCGTGCGAATCACTTCGGAAACGTCTGCGTCATCTTGCGGAATTGCGGGGCGCGTGAGGAACGGCGCCCAGGTATCGGCGATCGGACATGGCAGATACACGGGCTGCAGGCGCACTAGCGGCAGCGAGTGCGTGGATTGCAGCAAGCGCCGCGCCCGTTGGCTGCCGGTGAGGCGAAAATGTTCCTGCAGCAGCGTGCGCAGCCAGGCCTCTTCCTGCTCGCCGACGCCGTCGCCGATTTCCGCGCAGCGCACGAATTCGTGGTTGCAATTGTCGCCGGTGAGCGCGTCGCGTAGTATGTAGGTGAGCCCGCCCGTCATTCCGGAGCCGAGGTTCATTCCCGCTGGGCCCAGAATAACAGCGATGCCCGCGGTCATGTATTCGCAACCGTGATGGCCGGTGCCTTCGATGACGGCCAGCGCGCCACTATTGCGCACGGCGAAGCGTTCGCCAACTCGTCCTGCGATAAAAAGTTTTCCGCTGGTCGCGCCGTAAAGAACTGTGTTGCCTGCGAGCACGTCGCCGCGTTTGGACGCTGCGGCGCCTGCGGTGATGGCTAGGGTGCCGCCGCTCAGCCCTTTGCCGACATAGTCGTTGGCATCGCCCACCAGCCGGAAACGAATGCCGGGAACCAAAAACGCGCCGAAGCTTTGTCCAGCAGAGCCGCGAAATTCGCAGCGAATGCTCTTCCCTTCTAGGCCGTCGAAATTCGACTTGCGCAGGATATGGCCGCTGAGGTGCGCGCCGACGCTGCGGTCGGAATTGGAAATGGAAAGCGAATGATGGACAAACGGGAAATGTTTCAGGCCGTCCACGCCGCGCAGCAGTTTGCGGCGAATATCTTTCGCAGTTTCGGGCAGATGGATTTCGAGCGGCAGATCTTTTGCAGACTGCTGCGCGGGGTTGGTTGATGGCTGTAGCAATCCGGCAACCGAGTGCGACGCCGATTCGTTGCGTGGCCGCAATTTTTCCACTGCACCGATTACGTCGGCGAGTGCGCGAATTCCCAACGCTGCCATGCGTTCTCGAACTTCTCCAGCCACGCCGTGGAAATAAGTCATCACCATTTCAGGATTGCCGGTGAAGCGCGCGCGCAGCTTCTCGTCCTGCGTGGCAATGCCCACAGGGCAAGTGTTCAGGTGGCATTGCCGCGCCATCACGCAACCGATGGCCAGCAGCGTAGCGGTGCCAAAACCAAATTCGTCGGCGCCCAGCAGCGCGGCGATCACCACATCGCGGCCAAATTTGAATCCGCCATCGACCCGCAGGCGCACTCTTTCACGGAAACCGGAGCGAACCAGCGCGGAATGTGCGGAGCGCAAGCCGATTTCCCACGGCAGGCCGGTGTTTTTGATCGAAGTAAGCGGCGAAGCTCCGGTGCCACCGTCGAATCCTGCGATGGTGATCACGTCGGCGCCAGCTTTCGCGACCCCCGCAGCGATGATGCCCACGCCCGCACCGGAAACCAGTTTCACGCCGATTCGCGCGACGGGATTCACTGAGCGCAGATCGTAAATCAGCTGCGCCAGATCCTCGATGCTGTAAATGTCGTGATGCGGCGGCGGAGAAATCAACGACATGCCCGGAACTGCGTGGCGCAGGCGCGCGATGTAGGAATTCACTTTGATGGCGGGAAGCTGGCCGCCTTCGCCGGGCTTCGAACCTTGCGCCATCTTGATTTCGAGTTCGTCGGCGCGCGCCAGATATTCGGCGGTGACGCCAAAACGCGCGGAAGCAACTTGTTTCACGCGATTCGCGGCTTCCGGCTCGAAGCGATAGACGCTGGGATCTTCGCCGCCTTCTCCGGTATTGCTGCGCGCGCCCAGGCGATTCATGGCAATGGCGAGAGTGCGATGGGCTTCAGGACTTAGCGCGCCGAGTGACATGGCCTGCGCGCAGAATCGAGCAAGGATCGCGCTTTCGGGTTCGACTTCTTCCAGCGTGATCGGAGAGCCTGGCGCGAATTCGAGCTGGTCGCGGACGGAAACGGCTTCGCGGCTATCTGCCAGCTCGGAATATGCCGCATATTTTTCCGGCGTCGGCGATTTCAGATACGCGTGCATGCGGCGCACGAGCTCAGGCGAAGTGGAATGTTTCTCACCAGCGTGGCGGAAACGGTACAGCCCGGCATCCTGCATCGGAGCGTCACTCGCAGCGAACGCGCGGAGGTGCGAGTGGATGCTGGTCTCGAGAATGTCGTCGAGGCTTCTGCCCCCGAGACTGGCAGAGGCGTCTTCGAAATATTCCTCGCAAATCTTTTCGTCCAGGCCGACGGTTTCGAAAAGGTGGCTGTTGCGATAGCTCGCTACAGTGGAAATGCCCATTCGCGCAAGAACTTTGCGCAGTCCGGCTTCGACGGCGACGCGATAGCTT
>JGI12713J13577_1000025_pt1 | contig 61935 bp, 61 predicted proteins | sample JacPin_JW_Ref_O3_FD_13577 | JGI IMG/M metagenome (IMG submission 13577) | reverse complement strand
AGCCACGAACTTCATTCTCTCATCCATCACCGAACACTCCTTCCAAGGCATCGCTCCCTCCCCCTACGAGGAGAAAGTGTCACCTATGTGTCCGGTACGATGTGTTACCTATGTCTCAGGCCGCTCAAAATACCCAATAAAAACAGGGTTTGACAGGCACTTTCACAACTTGGCACTATTCTGGGAGTGATTTGGAACGGGCAGGAGAGCTTCCGTGCTCACACTCTACAGACGGGTAAAAGTTGCGAATGGGAAATGGTGCGCCGAAAGGATTCGCAAAGGCCGCGGGATCCGAACCTCAACGCTGGTTGAACCGTTCTTCGTACGACCCTTTGTCAATGGGATTCAAAAAAGACACCCGCTACATTCCGCCACATTCGCAGAGGCCCGACCGGAGGCCCACGAGATCGAGAAGCTGCACGAAGCGCGGTCGCGTGGGATCACCGTCAATGAACTCACCGCAATGCAGAATAGCAATCTCCCGCCACCCGCACCGTCGTGGATACTTACCTCGAACAGAAAAAGAACAAAGCCAAGAAGACGCGCGAGCAATATCGCCTCACACTTGACGAATTCATCGAAGGTCTGGGCCGGATTAAGTTTCTGGACGAAATCGACGCGGCGGCTTTGCGAAAATACAAAAGACTTCCTTATCGCCAAGGGATTTGCCGGCAAGACGATCGACACGCGCATCAACATCGTGAATTTTCTGCTGAAGAAAAATGGCGTTGATGCCCGACTGCCCAGGGACCAAATGCCGGTTGTGGAAACGGAGGCCGCAGTCCCCTGCAGCGAAGATGAAATGAAAAAGCTGTTTCGGGAGATGGACAAAGAGGAGGCCATTCGCTACAAGTTTTTTCTGGGTACAGCCTGCCGTGACAAGGAAGTAACTTATGCCGCATGGGCAGACATTAATTTTGAAAAGAAGACCTATACGGTGCGGGGGAAGCCCGACGGGGGTTTCACCGTGAAGAATCATGAAAGCCGCACGATCCCTATCCCCGATACCCTCGCAGCGGCCCTCAAGGCTCGCCGCAAGCCCAACCCCAGTGCGCGCTGGATCTTCGTGAATGAAGCGGGCGTGCCAGACAATCACTTTCTGCGTAAGCTGAAGAGGATTGCGCTACGCGCCGGTGTCAACTACGGCCAGTGTCGAACGACAGTCACGAAAGGCAAATACACGACGAAGAAACAGGTCGAAGTATCCTGCGCGACGGATCCGGTATGCGAGCACATCTACCTCCGCCGGTTCCGGAAGACCTGTGCTACACGCTGGCAGGAAGCCGGCGTTCCTATCCGGACGATTCAGCATTATCTGGGGCACAAGAATCTCGAAACCACGGCACTTTTTTTGGGAGTCAGCGACTCCGACAGAATGCGGGACAAGATCAACGAGGCGTTCGGCGATTAGGCTACGTTCGAATCAGAATCGTGGCGGGCAGATCCCAACATCGCCTTGTATCGCATGTCGCTTCGATAGTTGTGCGCGGCTTCGAGGAACTCGTCCAGCGTCTCATGCAGAACCCCAGCGCCCCCTTTAACCGTTCGCTGTAACTTGTCTAGTGCCCCGTCAAACTTTCGTAATTTTTCTTCAAGGCCGATGTCTTCGGCCATGGTGCGATTCTCCTTCCAGTCGAAGGTATCGAGGTGAAGTTGCATGATTGTTACGGCCGGAACAATCCAAAGGCTTGACCTGATTTTGGCACGCGCCCAATTGCGCCTCGCGAACGAAACTGCCACACTTGCGTCAAGGAGGTCGCTATGACCAACGAGCAAACAAAGGCGCTAGCGGCCGTGCGAGCTGCGTTTGTTGCATCAGAAACAACCGGCCTTACCGAAGCAGAGATAGGGAAAGCGGCTGTGACCGGGCTGGTTCTTCCTGAAGTGAAAAGCGGCCGCCCACCGGGTAACTACAATCCAATTGCCGACGGCCCCGACAAACAGAAAGGTAAAGCACAGCACGGGTGATGATTGGCGAGGCTAACCGGAGGACAAAATGTCAACTGAACCCAAAGTCGCCGCACCCAAGAAAGGCGAGCACGTGAACGATACTCAGCACGAAGGCGTTTTTGAAGTTGTTTTTGTCAACGCGCTCATGCAGACGGCAAATATCAGATTGCTGGATGGAACCGGGCATGTTGTTCCAAACGTGCCGTGGACTGCACTCAAGGCCGCGGGCAAGGAGTGAGCCGTTTGTGTCGTGCGCGTTTTCGGAGATCCGATGGCAAATGAAGGAAAGGCCCAATGCCCTACGATGGTGAATTTCAACCGTCGATGCATCCGGACGGAGGGACACGCTGGTCCCTGCGCTGGGGGGCTCAAGTCGCCTAGAGTTGGAGTCTACGAATGCGGATTTTGTCACGCGACATTCCCGTCGTTAGGGGAGTTCGACGCACACGCCCCATGTTCCGCCGCGAAATGAGGCACTCCCATGATTGCCCCCGCGACTGAACCGCGACGTTTCCGAGCGGGGGGCTCACACGTCGATGCTCAACATGCCCCAGCCAAGAGACCCTTCGCCTGCCCTCGTCAAAATAATTGTTGAAACGATTTGCGATTCGACCGCACTACTCTCTGTAGCCATCCGCAAGCTTTCTTGGAGTTCTGTCTGGCCACGGCTACAGTTTCCGGAAACAATCAGATGAAAAGCGTCACGATTTAATCGGCGGGTCAGGGGTGTAGGGGTAGTGGCTCGGGCAGTCAGCTGTTTCGACACCGAGCAGGGAGCGTGTGTCTATGTCGAGTGGCAAACCGTATAAACCACCGCGCTCTATCCGATACGAATGCGAGGCAGACTACCCCGATTGGGCGCGGGATGCTGTCAAATCAATGCAGGAAGGATTCGGGGCCAAGCCATTCTCTTGGTGTGAAGTAAAGCCCGAGTTCGTCACGATCGTAGACTGCGACAGAAGGTTTGTGCAAGTTTCGGACAATTTCTGCCAGCTTCTCGGATACCGGAGAGAGGAATTGATCGGCAAGCCCTACGACGACGTGACGGCGCCCAACACCAATGACATTCAGACTGTATTTAATTTGTTCGCAGAGCTAGGTTATATGCATGGTTTGTGGATGTTGGCGAGCCGCCGGGGCACCCGCGTTCTGGTTCGATATGAATCTTGGATTCGACCCGATTCCTACATTGAGGGCCGCATGGAAGCGATCGGTGCTGGATTTTCTTCGTTGCTAGATTTCTCGGGCTGAAAAACGGCCAGACGGGTTCGTGGCCAGCTTGTGGAATGCTCGGGGTAGAATTGATTAAGCGGTGAGATCCATGGGCGCCAACGAATATTCCGTTTAAGAGTGTTCTAGTCAGGCTGAATCAGATTCCCCGCCAAAACCCGGAAGTTTCCGTGCTCGGGGCAGTGGAATTCGATTTCCCAATCAACGGGCCTAATGACAGGTTCGCTAGCAATCGCATTCGCGCCGCCGCCGTACGCGCACCTCTGACCGCACCGAGGACACGTCTCATAAGAACTTCCGTAGATGTGCACGACATCGGACGTTGACCGGATTATACTGCCGGCACGGGCAAGAATAAGGCCATTCTCGTATAAAGCAGAGCGCGGCATGACACAAGACGAATTCAACAAGACAGTCGTACGAACCGTAGACACCGTTGGCGAAACTTGGGACTTGCGTCCGTTCGAAGGACAACAAAGCAAAGCTTTCGAGTATTTTCTTCAGGACATAGACGCGCAGCTCAGGGATGGTGCTCTTGCAAACCAGAAACGAATTATTGTGCTGCATGACAGCCGACTCGTGATGTCGTTGCCGACTCTGACTTGGATTAAGCGGCTACAAGCGTTGGGCGTTCCGCTGGACTTCAAGATTGAGGATTCGGAAAGCGGTGGCAATGCCCAGTGAAATTTCCCGTCGTGTATTTGCGCGAGGACGACGGAAATAAGCATGCTCTCAAAAGAGGGAATCACTTGAACTTGTTATCAACCCGGCTGTGCCCCAACTCTCGCCTCAACACAAGCAAAGCACCCATGGCGTCTTGTAACGAGATTCGCTCTTCACTGGAAACCAGACCACCAAGCGATGCACGGGCACGAATTGCATCTTCAGCTGCAAGTACGCGATCCCGAAGTTTGTTCCGGTCGATCTCAAGAACCGCGGCCCGGTATAGGTCCCACCAGTTATTCTCAATCACATCGGACTCCTGAGAGAAGACTGCTCACGCAGCCGTGTTGTTCACTGAAGTATCTTCATCGAAGCGCGCGTACGCATAAAAGCGAACGCTACAATTCGAGCAACGATATGGGTGTACACCGACGGCCCCGAGGAGATATTTTTCGCGTAGACCATTCCGATGCGAGCGGGAAATCTCAACGCATCCGCAATTTGGACACTTTCGTTTTTCGGCCATGTTCGACTCCGCTGGCGTTACAACTTCCATCGAGGGAACATCCGCAGTCAGCTATGCCGTCTGGACTTGCAAGGAGCCGTAGGATGGTAGGGAGTTGCGGCGGGATGCTAGTGAGACACTTCGACGCTACTCGCTTTCGGGCTGGATAGCTATTAAAGAGTGTAGAAAACGGAACAGCTATTTGGCCGTTGTTGTCGCCGTCTGTACGAATGAGAAAGAATGAACTCACACGCAAACAACCAGCTGCTGTCCCGTGCCCTACGTGTGGGTCTCTTGCCGGGCGGCGCTGTGTGCTGCATTCAGACGGCCCGCGCTCGGAGTCACACGAAGACCGGAAATTTGCCGCGATTGAGGCTATCGAAAGGAAATGATTCGTCGGGACGCTCTTTGATGATTCGTGCTATGCGGTAGAATTACCGTAGAAAGTTACCTTCCCATCGGCGACAACCGCAGCGTACCGCCCGTCCTGGATAAATTGCATCACCTTTTTCCCCGATCTGGCGAGGGCGGCCCATCGCGACTTGGTTTTGGGGTTCTGCTCAATACCAATAAAAGAGTTGCCGTCAACGGCGAAGACGACTTGCCGAAGCATTTTGGCCTTGCTGCGCGTGACGAGGTAACGCTCTGACCCCAACTTTATCACGTCAGCTTCATCCACGAGGGCTTGCCGCCACACGGCAATCAGAGTTTCCTCGAAGGAATGTTTCATCAGTGAATTGTATCGCTGGTTCTGGCACTAATGTAAAATCCAGCCCAATGCCAACGCAAACGAGAATGAAAACAAAGGCAACTCCACAAGAAGTAGTTGAGCTTAAGAATCTGTTGCCGGTGCTTGCCCGCTTCGTCGAGAACGGAAAGGTCTCAATCCGCCTCGGGCCAGTCGCGGATGTGAAAGACTGGCTCAACAATTATCAAGCGTTTGAGAAAACCCCAATTGTCACAATTGACGCTGGCAGCGTTCGGCTGGTGGGAACCGAATTGCAGTTTGATTGCGGGTTGGATGATTACGCGGCCTAAGTGAGAAAATGCCAAAATCGAAAGGCGGAAAACCGGAGTTGTCGCGCACGAGTCCAATGAGCCTCTTGTGTCCAATTTGTATGTCGATGCCAGGGCGTGACTGCATCACGACCTCAGGTGGATTAGCTGCTATCCACGTCGCGAGGATTAAGGCAGCCGCGTTGGCCGACAAGGACAAGAAAAGCAACGGAGGGCGCGAGTAGGGGCGCCGTTAGGGTTTTCGCAAGATCGTAATTCTTCCGTGCTTCCCGCCTGAACGCCACTACTCCCTGAGCCCCCGCGCTCCGCCCAAAATTGTTCCACCGTCTACCGCCGCCCGTGATCGAGCGAACGCCATCCGACTGAAAACACACGTTCTGTGACACGCACCACGCGGAACGTTTGTGCGTCTAATACCCGCAGGAGCGCAAATATGACCGTGCTATTCGTGATTGTGCTCCTAGTGATCGGATTCGTTGCGGCGCTGAATTTGAAAACTGCTGGGCGTCGTTAACCTTCACTGGCATTCGATCTACCGGCACTGCCTACATTTCCGCCTTGCTCTCTTTGCTGGACACTTTTCGCAGCGCGTCAGCGGTTCGGCTTGAAGCGCTTTCGTCTCGCATGATAATGTCGCGCGATCGCCGCGGGAGGAATGATGGTCATTGGTGAACGATTGAAGGCTCTGCGTGAACTGAAAAAGTTGTCCCAAGGCGACATCGAGAGGCGCACCGGGCTTCTGCGATGTTACATTTCGCGCGTCGAGAACGGCCACACCGTTCCCGCTATTGAGACAATGGAGAAAATGGCGCGGGCGATGGAAGTGCCGATGTACCAACTCTTCTACGATGGTGAAACGCCTGCTGCCCCGGAACTTCCAAAGATCGGTGACGACGGTTGGGGCAGTTCTGGTCGCGATGCCCGGACGCTAGGCAGGTTTCGCAGGCTGCTCCGGCGAACAAGTAAGACCGACCTGAAATTGCTCTTGTTGGTGGCTCAGAAAATGTCGCAAAGGAAGCCCCGGTCAAGGCGAGGAAAATCGAAGGATTAAGTTTCCCGTGTAACCTATTCTCCTCCGTGAGCGTCTCTTTACGGTGGTTCTGCTGCAACGCCAAATCATTCGTTCAAGCCCACGTTCCTTGGAGGTGCCTATGCATAGCGATAGCTCCCTTCACTGGAAGGGCGTCTTGCTGCAAGCCTTGGATGAATCGGACCGAGAGAGACTGTATAGGCTTGTCCGTGAGGCCGAGATGGCGATATCCCTTCGTCGGGAAGAACTCGGAGATTGCGTCGAGGCTCGCGAAGAGTTGAGTACGATGGCTGTTGCGACTGAGGCTTTGCGCTCGATCAGGGTCCACCAACTTGGCGGAGTCAAGCCCGGAGCGTCGTAGCGTAATTATTGCCGGATTCTAGTGCGGCGGCTACTTGCCTGGAGCCGGGAACCGCGCGTCAACCCTCCGCATCCGCTCGACGACATTATCAATCGCATCCCGGAACGCGTTTTCCCGAGCCGGCCGGCGATCCAGCCCCGCCGATCGCCGAACAAGGAACATTCCGGCGACACGATAGATCAATTTCTTTCGGCCTTCGTCCATACAAAAGACAAGACATCATCTTCGTTTTAGTTTCGCCTACAATTTCCCGTGGCTGCGGCCGTTAGTCGGTTGTTGACAAGGGTGATGGCGAGAACCAGAATCGCCCGCATCGACGTTTCTCCACTCTCGGTTAGCTTCGCTCTTAAGGTTGGAAACCCAGACTCAGCATCGCGCGTTGCCGGCGCGTTTAGGCACGCTATCGAGGTTTGCGGTGGCAAGCCGTCAGCCTTCTAGTTCGCTCATCTAGCATTCGCGGCACCCCAAGGCGAAAAAGAAAATCAAAATCGATCCAAATAGCGCGGAGCTACAGAAGCAAACACGCTTTTGAGCGCATTCCACGGTATGTTCAGACCGTAGCGGCCTTCCATAGCCTTTCAAGCTGTTCAACTGTTGCCGGCGCAAATCCCGCGTAGTGATTATTCACGTAAACGTAGGTGCTGACGCCTCGCCGAATGGTGCGCTGACACACATTCACACAGCTCATTAACTCCTTTGACCGATCCACGATCACCTTGTCCCAGATTTTCGTCTGCTTCTCGATTCCCTTCCGATCTCCCAACAGCCGGATGTATGTGAAGTCGGCCGTGATGGGATCGAACTTTTCGAAGATCTCGACAGGTCGTGGCATCCACGATTGGTCAATCAGGGCGTAGGCGACTTTGTGCGCGCGTAATAGATCGAAGAACGGTTTGGAAAGCCAGTTCTTGTTGCGAATTTCGACCGCAAATTTATATCCCTTCGGCAATTTTGCTAGGAATGGTTCCAGCCGCGCCAGAAAATCTCCGCCACTTCTGAAAACCGTCTTGTTGAAATATCCGAACTGGAGAAGCAACGGTCCAAGTTTATGCCCCATCAAATCCATGGTTTCGAGAAAGTGGTTTAAATCCTCCTCGCAATCCTGCAAAACGCTTTCGTGGGTGATTATCTGCGGAATTTTGGTAGCGAGAAGGAATCCTTTGGGAGTCTTGCGCTCCCAGCCATTCACGGTGGCTGCTGACGGCGGCGATAGAACGTGAAGTCAAGTTCGACGGTGTTAAATTTCGTGGCGTAATAGGTGAGGTATTCGGCCGACTTCATGCCCACGGGGTAAAATGCGGTTTCCCAACCCGCTGCCGTAAATGCGGACGTTCCTATCCGAAGGTCTTCCATGCCCACGGGTTCTACACCGAGACAGCTAGTGATACACTTCCCCGTCATGTGCACCCTGAAAAAGTTACACGTCTTTACCAAAGTGCAGCGCGCCGAATCGGTTATCGTTCACGGAAAACATTTGTTTCTGAAAGAATGCAACCAATGTGGGACGGATTTCTACGGCGTTGAGAAGCAGACTCATTGCGACGAATGCACGGGGAAGAGGAGAAAGCGGGCCTCTTGATTGCGCTGTCGCAGGCGAGATGAGGGGGAGATTTGACCCTGCGATTTTTGCTCGCTGTTCTCTAGAAACCACTCAGGTTTGCCTCGGGGTTACGGACTCAGAGCAGGTGCGCGAAAATGTCAATGCAGCGTTCGAGCTACATCCTTGGTCATCCTTGTCATTCTCAGAGGGTGCTTTCGCCTCTGCGTTTCTCCGCTCCACGTACCGGTCAAGTTCTAACCAATCAATGACCCGCCGCTTTCCCAATACCAAGGACGGAATCGTCTTCTCTCTCAGCAGTGTCTCGACCTGCCAAGTCGTCGCGCTCAGATACCTAGCCGCGTCCTGAATGCGGAGCAGGCGGGGAACAACGAATGCGGGCAGAGGTGTCGAGCCCTCCGGAAGAGTGAGTGTGACTGACGGGTGTTTCGATTCTGAAGCCATGGGTACGTGCCGGCATCGCTCCTATGAAATCGCTCGAGCTATTTTTCTGGACTTAGTTCGGACTGGTCCGACCGAGGACTTTCGTTTCTTACGTCTCTGGAATTCGAATCTGCTAGAGCTTTGCGAACCGTCAAACGCGCATAGTACAGGGGATCGTGCTTTTCATCTGCGCGGTAGTCGGCGATGCGCTGGATGACGACTTCGGGATCGTCACCGCGGGCGAGGGCGCGCTTGGCGTATGCCCAATCGCGTTCCGATTGGCTTTTGTGGTGACTGGGTACCGTCCATCGTCGTTCTTGGCCGTCGGCAAAATAGCGCGGTGTTTCGGGGGAGTCTTCGTCAATCGTGAAGTCGCGGAGCGTGTAGACTGCATCGCTCTCTTGTCGTGCCTGGACGATAAATTCCTCGGGAAGTTTGTGGTTGGCGAATCCCGGCAAGCGCAACACGCGCGTCGAGTCGGTTGCCGCCAGATCTCCGCCGAACCTATTCGCGAGGTTGTGAAGAAGAGATTCCGACTCAGCTTGGCTGAACCCGCTAACTTTCCACACAACCTGGTGCTTGCCGGGAGAGGTATCGAGGACAAAGTTCGGCGCTGGAACTTCGCTTGAATTTCGAATCGCTTGGAGAGCCTCGTCGCCCTTCCTGTCGAGGTCCAGATAGACGTGGCGGATATCCTTTATATCTCCCTTGGTCCGCCTGTAGGCGCCGTCCTTAATCGGATTCATGCCCACGAACACGTCGTAACCACTGGCGCTCTGACTCGCGAGCCAGGACTGATAGTCGGGACTGGCGATGGTTTCCGCGTTGGCGACGGTTTGAACGGTGTGACCGGTGGAGCGATTGCGCACCAGGATCGCGGCGTTATCCTCGGGCCCGAACAGCTCCCGGACATACTCCGAAGCAGTGAGAGATCGCGCCGCGAATTTGCTGTCGGTGCTCATGGGTGGTCCTGCTTGGCAAGGAACACGGCGCCGTAGTCGAACAAGTCCGTATCCGGGTCGTAACTGTTAACTAGCAGAACTTCGGAAACATATCTGCGGCCAGGCCGGCGCTCGACATGGATGACGACGTTGAGCGAATCGGCGATGTTTGTCTTGATGGCTCTGAAAGGTAGCTCCACGCCGCTCTGCAAAACGCAACTGGTGAAGCGTGCGAGGCCCTGTTGTGCGGAGCTTGCGTGAATAGTGGATAGCGTTCCCGAATGTCCCGTGTTTAGGAGTTGCAGGAGATCGAAGGCCTCGCTTCCGCGGACCTCGCCCAAAATCAACCGATCCGGGCGATGACGCAGGGCTGCTTTCAGGAGATCGCGAATCGCTACTGCAGGAAGCCCATTCTGTTCGCCGCGGGCTTCGAAGCGAACGAGATTTTGCTGCGGCAATTGAATCTCGGCCGTGTCTTCGATGACGAGTACCCGTTCCTCCGGCGGAATGAATTTTCCGAGAATCGAAAGTAGAGTCGATTTTCCAGTGCCAGTTCCGCCGCAAATGAGGATGTTTTTGCGTGCGAGGACATAGTCTTCCAGGTGGTTCGCAAGGGCGCGATCGAGAGTGCCTTCGCGAATCAAATCTTCCATCTCGAAGTGGCGGGTGTTGAATTTGCGGATGGTAAGCGTCACGCCGGCGAGACTGCACGGCGGGATCACCGCGGCGACGCGGCTGCCGTCCGGCAAGCGCGAGTCAAGAATGGGCTTTGATTCCGAGATGTCGTCGCCCAGACGCCGAGCGATGTTTTTCACGGCGACCATGAGGGATCGTTCTCCGAGAGATACGTCCGGGACCTGTTGCAAGAAGCCCTGTTTTTCGATGAAGACCCGGTCGGGCCCGTTCACCATCACCTCGCTAATCGAATCGTCGAGGATGAGGTGCTCAATGGGTTTCAAAAACGGCAGGATCATTTCGAATCCGTTCATTAGAGTTGTCCTTTGGCGAGCTGTACAAAATACGAATCGTTCGGATCGTTGTAGTGGGGCTTGAGGTAACAAAACATCGGCGGCGTCGGGTTGATTCCGTCGTAGGCCGTAATTACGGACTGGGCATTGCGCAACTCCATGAACGTCTTAATGTCGAAACGGTAGTCGCTCTGCGTGTTGTAGCTCTTCGACGCGATGATGTTGGCTTTGTGCGAGAGGGCTTTGCCGGTGAGCCAACTGACCTTGGTGTCGTGCCCGCTTTCGGACAGGCTGTAGCTGACTTTGAGTCGGTCTTCGCGTCCACAGAGATCGCTCGCCGTCCTCGCAGTGAAATCATCGGACAAGGAGAGGAATATCTTGGTGCGGAAAGTCTGCAGCAGCGTACGCCAGCTTTCTGCAGGGAGTGCCGATCNTAGCGAGCTGATGCTTTGCGTTGCGATGATGGGAATACATTTCGGCTGTCGGGAAAGGCTGAAGAACTTCTCGTCGCCAGTCGGGTCGCTTTCGCCGACGGTGGCAAAGTGCTGGTACTCGTCGCAAAGGAAGAGAACTTGCCGGAAGTGTTGCTCGGGACGAGCTTCCATTTCCGGAACGCGGTTGAGCACGGCGCGCTCGAAATCGAGCTTCATCATCACGCCTAGAGCCTTCGCGAGTCCCGCGTTCATCCCAATGGGAAAATTGAGGGCGGCGACGCTGCCATTTTCAATCAGCCAGCTGAACGAAGGCAAGGGCCTACCGAACTGATTGCCCGCGTTCTTCTGAGGGTCGTAGCACTCCTTCTTCGGGCAGAAGACTCGCTTCACTTTGGAATTGTCGTCGAAAAGCGAGAGGAAGACGGAAACGCCCTCAACGATAGAGGTGCGGAGTTTCGGCTCGATGCGCCTCCAATCGTCTCGAAACCAGCGCTGGACGGCCTCCAGCTGTGCCAGCTTCTCGGGGTCGGCTTGGGCCGGGTCGTGCACGGTGCGGGCCTCCCATGGAATGCTCCGCATCCTTAATATGTCTCGCAACTCGGGGGTAGCGAATGCGAGATAGCGGCCTTCCTTCTGGTCATGCACGAAGCCCAGCCCCGCAAGCTCGGCGGTGCGCTCGCCAAAGACTTGGGGAGCAACCGCCACCTTATGGCGCCCGAGAATGATGTCCTCGGCCTCGGCGATTCGCTCTTCGAGCAGCGGTGGAGAGATCGCGCATTGGTAGACATCGAAGAACGTAACGTAGTCATAGGCGGCCTTATGAAGAAGGATGATGAACTTGACGAGGTTGGTGTAGGCCTGCTGCCAGAAAGGCTCCTTGCCACGGCCAAAGAGATTATTGAGGAGCGAGGCGATGTTGTAAGCGAGCGCGTAGGCGTCGAGATCGTTGTGAAGAGGGTTGTAGCAGTACTCGGAGTCGAGACTGATTTCGATGTAATCCTCGACGCGCTGGTGACGCGCGAGGATGTCTTTCACCTTGCGGCAAAAATCGCCCTTTACCTCAAGGATCAGTCCGCCGATACGCTTCTCTTTATCGGCGGCTTTGTAAGCCAGAATCTGCTCCGCAAACGGAAGCATGCAGCAACTGGTCTTACCGCTGCCAATAGCGCCCAAGATAGCGATTCCCGTGAACAAACCGCGCTCGGCAATCGTGAGCCAATAGGGTTCTTTAGCGGGCACCGGCTCGCGCGGGTTATGCACCTCTCCGACGACAAGAAATAGCTCGTCTCTCGTGCGAGGCTCGGGATACTCGGGAAGGCGTCCCGGGGGGATGGTGTGGCGCGCTTTCAGAGTAAAGATGTAGAGACCTGAAAGCGCCGCCGAGCAGACGAGGAACGGGGTCGTGAAAAGCAGCGCGTAATAGAGGTATTTGAAGCTCAGGAATGCGGGGGGGGCGCGCAAAGCGATGAGATGCAAAAAGATCTGCTGATCGGGAAAGGGGTGGGCATAAAACAGGAACGTGCCAGCGGCCATGGCGAGGACGGCCGCAATGAACATGCGCGACTCGAGGGTTCTTTGCATCAGGCCCTCCCCCGCACCTCGACCGGCTGTGCTTTGTCGGCGCCGGGCTGTGGGGTGCGCCGCGCTGCGCGCCACTTACGGTAGTCCTGATCCCGCCAAAGGACTTTCTTCAGCACGGCGTTGACAACGTGGTCGGGGTTGCTTTCGATGAACCGAGCATAATCTTCAAGCAGTTCGTTCACCGGCTCTTCGAGTTTTACTTCTCGAGTCATGATCCCTGGTGCTTTCTTAACGATCGGCATGGTGTTCCTCCTGTGTAGATTTGTCTCTTTCCCAAGGCTCTGTCACCGCGGAAAAAATAGCCGGCACGATTTGCCGTGCCGCAGGGCGGGAGCGACCCCACGCACTTTTTGGCCGGCTGAAAGCCGAAAAAGTAGGGCTCCGGCCCGTTTTGGTGTTTTTTCCACGGTGACTCTTGCTTGCACTGCGTTCTGCATCCGACTCTCCTCAAAGAAATTGCTTGCGCCACAGGGTGAAGAAACTAGTGAAGACGAAGGCGGAGCGTGTAGTCCTTACCTTCTGCACCCTTTTTTCTCAGGTTCCCGCTCGGGAACCGCAAACCGGCAAAGCACTTCCGTAGTGAAGTACACGGTCGCGCGACGCTCGCTGCCGCGAAAGTCCTGGCGGATATCGGATTCGGGCACTCTTCCGACTTTCCAGCCGCGATAGAGATGTTCGAAGCGTTGCCCAGCGAATTTGGTTTTGGCCTGATTACGGAAAATCAAGTCAGCCTCGGTCAGAGATGCGTACCGGCTCAGGTCCCAGGCCTTTCGGATTTCGAAGTAGCGCAACAGATCCGCAGATACGTCCGATCCGAGTGGAATGGTCACCAGAGAATTGAAAAGTTGCGTGGCGTTTTCAAAGTGCGAATCGACCCTCGCCAGATAGCGAAATCGGAAGGTGGAAAGCTGCCGAAACAGAGGGAGGTAGGCTTCAAGATGGTGCACGAATTCTCGGAAGTTTGCCTCGGCCCCGTGGATGTAGGTAAACGTCACCACGGGCGAAGAGGCGTCACTCGCAACGAACATTGGAAACTTATCGACGAAGTAGCGGACGGTGGGTTGAGAAGTTTTTTGTCCGTGATAGATCTTCGAGGGTAGGAACTGTTTCGGGACCTGCAGTGGATCCGAGAAAAAGCGGACTTTTTCGGCCTCGGTTTCGAGGTACTGATACCCCTGATTCAGGAGAACGAAATCGAGCATTGCGATGCGCCGCTGAATGAATTCGATTTCGTGCTCGCGACGATTGCGAATGTTCTCGCGGTCGATCTGGCGGTAGAGACGGCGCGAGAACAGGTGATAGACCGTTCCGCTTTTTGGAAAACATTCGGTCCGGGCATGCTTCTTGGTGTGAAGTTTGTCCCAGAAGAGAGTCGTGCGCTTGCCCCAATGGGCGTCGGTGAAGGCGAGAAACTGGCGTGCCACAAAGTAGCCGGAATGTGTCGCCACGATGTAGAGAAACCGAGCCTCGGCTTCGGTATAGCCGAGAGCTTTCAAGGCATCGACATGGGTGGGTGCAATGTTCATAGATTGAGGATTCCCGCGGTGATCTCACGTTCGTCGAGAACACGACGCAAACGCGATGCGTCTTCCGATCGCGCATACATCGAGAAGCCCGCCGCAGCTTTTGCCGCCATAGCGCGTGGTCGGTAATCACGTGTGGCTAGTTCCAGGTCCACATGGCGCAATTCCAATTCGGGGGTCTCATACTCGACACGCAAATCGGGGACCAGAATCTTTCCGTCGACGAGCTGCAGGCCGTGCTTTTCGGCGACTTCCCTCTTGCGGTCCGCGTTGTCTTTGTCTGGACCAAGCAGGGCCAGGTCGCGATTCAGATTCCGCTTGAGTTCATAGTCGAGCAGCACGCGGACCGGCCGGCCTCCGGCTCGCTCGATCCGGGCAGATTCCTTCTGATAGAGCCGGTAGAGATCGGCATCGTGTTTGACTTCGCGCGGTTTGACCAAACCGTGGTAGATGGGCTGCTCATCGGGCACTTGGTTCGTGTTCTTGAGAACGCGGTGCCCGGCTTTGGTGAGCGTGACAACGCGCAACGTTTTCTTCCGCGAAATTTCAAGGGTCTTGTCCCTGACCAGACAATTGCGCGCGAGTGCGCGGATGTCCTTCTCCATTCGCTCGCGATTCCCGCCGTAGGCAAACTTCGCGAGGTCCGACACCGGAATCACACGGAACCTGCCAATTTCCTTGAGGGAGTTCATCTCGGAATCGCGGAGCAGATACGCACGGTCGCGAACGTAATAGGCACGTGGAGAATCGCTGCGTCCGTCGCGGGTCGAAGGCTGCTCCCGAACCCCAGGGTCATCGGCGCGACCATGCTCTGCTGGCGCCGGATTCCTGCTGTCGCGCGGGTCAGAAAACGGGGAACTCTGCTGACGGACGGAGCGGCGTGTGGAGGTGTCGCGCGTCTCGCCGGCGTCTTGCGGATCGTAGGGAAAGGCATCGCGCGACATTAGTTAAAATCCTCCTCGCTCACTGGACCGGGCATGTCCGCATGGCTGAGGTTAAATTGCTTGTCGAGGTGCGAGAGTTTGCGTCCGGTGTTCTTGAGGAAAAAGCGGCGACTTACGGCGAGCGCAATGCCAAACAGGTTCACAGAGAGAACTGCCAGGAAAACGAGAATCGTTGGTCCGTAGGCGTGGTACAGGACCGCCTTATAGCGCGCCATAAACTTCAACTGGTCGAGGAGCCAAAATCCGTAGCCCAACAAGATGAGGATGGTGAATAGCAGTGCATTGGCAATCATCGCGGGTGCCTCGTATTCCATTGGGTTGTTCTGACAAACCTCGTTTGCTTCTGGGAGCGGGCGGAAAGCGGGGCGAAAAGGAGGCCCTCCTGAGGCGCGCCGGTTGTTCCAAATGCAGAAGCCCATGCGTTGGGATGTGGCCGCTGGGAGGAGTAAAGCTGGGGCGACAGGCCGGCGGTGGCGTGCCGAGGTTGGGACGAGTGTGCCCTGCGTCCGCCCGCGACCTCTTCGGTTTGCGTATGGACCTGGATTTTCATTTGAACGCCTGGTCTTCGCGGAAATAGGTGATGGTCATTCCGAGAGGGTTGATCGGAATCAATTCGTTGGGAACCTGGGACCTAAAAACGAAAACGAAATTTGCGGTGTAAAGATCGCGTTTGAGTTCCGTATGGTCGGCGGGTGAGTAATAGACCATGTAGAAGTCCACCCGTGCGCGGAAGGGTGGCGTTTGCATCTCTTCGAGCGAGACTTTCTGCACGTCCACATCGATTTCAGGCGCGGCGGTGTTGGTGATGAATCGCTTGACGATGTCGTCCTTGCGGTAGGCATCGAAAATGCCGTTGGCTAACTTGCCGTCGAGGAAGTACAGGGACTTCGAGAAATCATCCTGAATCGTGTAGCGGTTGCGGCGGTAATAGAGATTGCAAAACTCGGAGAGAAAATACTTCGCTTCGGCATCCTGCGGCTTGTATTCCAGGTTGTGGTAGTTGATGGCCTCGGCGCGTCCCAGATCGTCGATGCGGATCACCAGCGGGCGGAAATTCTGGAACGTGCGAATGGTCCTGAGATCGATGAGCGCGAGCGCGACACAGACGACGGACATGAGCGCGAGAGCAATCTTGAGATAGGTATTCGTGACCATGGGATCCCCGTACTGTTCGAGGTAGAGCCGTTTGGCATCTTGGAATGTGGCATCGCGATCCATCACAGCACCCTATCGAGGACGGCGGCGGGCGCTTCGAGTAGGCCGGCGGACGACCCTCCCGCCGTGCCCCTGAAGATATGGTTCGTAAGTGAGGGAATTTTCAGCAGGACATAGATGGAGGCGAGAAACGTAATAAAAAGGACAGGAAACCAGGCAATCAATTGCACGGTGGAAAGCGTGCCCGCGGGCGGAAGCTGCAGGGCGCCCAGCATGAGGTTTCCGATGACATACACCACGGCTGCGGCGATGACCTGGTAGAAGGCATATTGGATGAAGCAGCGGAACCAACCCCAGAAGAGCCACTCCATTTTCGGAACGATAAAAAAAGGAACGAAGACCGGCCCAACGAGCACGCAAACCGCAGTGGCGATGAACCCATAGGCGATGACCACGATCGCTATCGCCTGGGCTGCCGCAAGCAGGATGGTGACAATGATGTAGATGGCGGTTCCGAAGAGATCTCCCCAGCCGGGCGAGTCCATGCGAGCTTCGAAGCTGGCAACCTGCGTGACCACCCTTTGGAGCTGCGCCTGATCGATCTGCGTTGAGAGAAACTGCGCTTCGTTGGTGACGAGATTGTGGAAGCTGACTCCAACGCCGGGGATGGGAGTGCTGTAGTAATTGACCATCGCAAAGCCAAAACTGATGGTCAAAAGCAGGCTGGCAAAATGATCGAACTGGAAAGAGGGCCTGCCGCTCGCGGAAGCGAGCGCCGACTTGATTCCAAACCAAGCCACGAGGATCGTGGCGAACGACCGGAAAAGATTCTGGCCCATGGTGTCGAAGAAGCCGAGGTTCTGGGTGAGCAAATTGTTGATCGCCTGAAAGATGTACTGCAGGAAATCGGTTTGCATTGCCGTCAGCTCCTTCGACGCCGGGCATTCTCTAAGCGCACGCCTACGGCATGCGGAAGTTTTCGAGTGAATCGGTGATTGTTCCGGTCACCTGAGCGATGTTGCCGGCCATGCTCGCTTGGCGGCCGATATCGGTGTTGATGGCGCTTGTGGCGGCGTCGCGCTGTTGCTTCGCAAGGATGGTCTCTTGTTCGAGAAGCGAGGCGAGGAGTTTGTTCGAGTCCTGGACGGTGCGTAGAGTCAACACGCCCGCCGCATTGATCTTGTTCAGAACGGAAACTTCGCTGTTCAGACTTGCGTCGCCCGAAAAAGAATCTTGTTCGAGATTCCCTATTTGAGTCTGGATGTTGTCGGCGCTTCCGCGGATCGCGCCGATCGTGGCCATCGCGTTCATGTTTGCGCCGTCCACGAGTTGGATGGACGCGTACTGGGATTGCACGCGCCCAAGTTCCGAGGGGTCCATTCCCGAGAGTTCGTACGGATCGTACTGGGACAGGGGGGTTGTGGCTTTCAGGTAACCCGTGTTGATGTTGGGAAGCACGCCGGTGTTGATGCCGTTAATCCACGAGACGGTGTTGCCAAAGGTGTTGAGCGAGGTCACATTTCGCCATTGGGAAAATATCGCGCGGTATCGAGCGGGCATATTCTTTACAAATTGGGCCATCTGCAAAGCAAGGTTGAGATGGTTGGTGATCTGGTTGTAGCTCTTCTGCAGTTCCGCCAGATGCTGCTGCAGCTGGTAGTAGCGAAGCAAAGCGTTATGGTAGTTGGTCGGGTCAAACACGACGCCGTTCCCGAACTGCGCGGTCGCGGTACCGACTCCCAATCCCAACACGAGCAAGCAAATCAGAATCTTTCTTTTCACGGACTTTCTCCTTTCGCCTTCAGAAATCGGAAGGCATTTTGTGGTTGTTGTAGTCGGGCAATGCGAGGTCGCCCGAGAGATAAACTTTGACTCGGTGGCCTTCCCGAATGGTCACCGTGGGCATGATGTTGAGGAACTTGTCGAGGATCTGCGCCGAAGACTGGGCGGTGCTTGCCGCGAATCCCTGGCGCATGAGGTCAGAACTGGATGCGTTGAGAGATCCGGCGGTTCCAGCCTCGGCAACGGCTCCCAGAGCGCCGACCGCGAGCGACACTCCGAAGATGCGGAGATAGTGGTTGTTCACCTGATCCCGCAACCCGGTGTCACCGATCTGATTGAGTCCCTTGAATTGATCGAGGCTGACGGAATACCCGTCGGGCATGAGCACGCGATGGAACACGACGGCCAGACGTGTCTGGCCGAGGGCGTCCACTTTCATGGTTTCGCCAAGAAGTTTCGAGCCCGCGGGTACGAGCAGGTGCTGGCGGTCACTCGAATAGACATCGGTTGAGAGCAGACACTCGACGGGACCGGCGAAGCCCCCGTCGAGGCGGTTGATCAGAACGGTTTCAAGGATGGTTCCTTCAAACAGTACATAGTCTTTTCCTGCCGCCGTATCGGTGGAGGTGGCCGACACGGCGACAGGGTTTCTCGGTTCCTCCTTTCGGTCATGAGTTAGTTCCGGGGAATCGTTTCGCCCTGGCTCGGGCGAAACCGGACTCGCTTGCATCTCCTTCAAGAGTCGCGCGACCTGCGGGGAGTCGGGTCCGACGGGAACGAGGCTCGTGACGGCGGGAGTGGCATCGGCCCCAGTCGCCGGCGCAACGGCCGGAGTTGACGGAGTCTTGCGGTAGGTCAACGCGACATTCGAGGCAAACAGCGACACATAGGCACGTCGTTTCCGTTCCGTCTGAATGGGGTCTTCCACCCTCTGATCGGTCGGGTAACCCGACGCACTCTGTTGCTGGGCTTGCTGCGAATCTTGCGCGGCGCCGCCCAGCAAGCGAGTCTGCTGGGCGAGAGCGTTCTCAGCGACCATTTGATCGCGCTGCAACCGCTCGATGCGGTTTTGCAATTCGCTGATTTTGGTTTCGTTGACTTCCAGCGGCGCCATCACTGGGGCCGCCGACGAGGCCGCCTTCGTGGGAGTCGAGGGTTTCTTGCCTCCCGTCAGCCACATGATGGCGACCATGAGGAATGCCAATCCGATGAGAAGCCAGGACTGGACGTTCTTGGGCAGAAGCCCTTGCGGTTTCGGCGCTTTTTCCTGCACCTGCGCGGGCTGCGTCGCTTGGCTCATGGTTGTTCCTCAGTTCGCGGAAACGCGGCGCGCAAAGGGCAGCTTTTTCCTGCCAATGGCGAGGTAGCCGGAGTCGATGACTTTCGGTGCGATGTACACGCCGTTCTCGAGTTGGAAAGAAATCAAGTTCGGCTTGCCGTCTTTGACCTCATAGAGAGCGGGCTTCTCACGCGCGCCGCACTTGATGTAAGTGAAGGAGTCGTCGTGGTAGATGACAGAAACCAGGAACGGCTCCCGCGCCGCCTTCGGGTCGAGTAAATAATCGAATGCGAGTTTTGTCGCGTAGCCGGATCGGAAATGGTTGAGCTGCTCGGCGGACTGGGCTTCGGCCGCGTGGATTTGCTCCAGCGTCTGCGAGCGGAGCGATTCGAGTTCCTTCCTGTAGGCTTCGGCCTCGCCAGCGCTTACATAGCCGCGCAATCCGGCGTTCGCGGCAAAGCCCGAACCTTCTTTCGGCTCAACGAATATCTTGAGGTCGGGCTCGACGCTGGGCTGGTTGCTGATTTCGGTCAGGAGAAATGAATATACGTGCCCGCTCGCGGTGATGAGGTTCAGGTTGCTGCGGATACCGGCCTGGGCCGGATGGACGTAGCAAAGGTTGTGCGCGCCATTGATGACCCAGAATTCCTTGTCGCCGGTGGTGAAATCGAGGATCTCTTCGTCCTCGGGCAGAACGATGAGCGTCGAAAAGCGAAGCTTGGCGCGAACCGGGACAATGTCCTCCTTCGCATACTTCACGACGCGCGCCGCGGCGTCGGTCGCGGCATAAACGGGCGAAGCGTGGAATGCGGCTGTGCCAACGGCAGCGACAGCAAAGACGGAAAGAAAGAGGCTGTGCCACTGGTTGCGAAACATATGTTTCATCGAGATGCTCCTTTTGAGATGGATTGGTGTTGCTGGAAACTTTGCTGGTAATCGGAACGCAGTCCGACAAGCCACTGCACGGCGAAAACGAACGCGGTGAAGACCCCACTACGACGACGGGCGGCGACACCGGATCGCCGAGAACCGCATCCGCGAATAGGCGGTAGGGCGGAATCACGGCTGCGCTCCCGCCAGGATCTCGAGGCCTTTCTCAAAGCCGTAGGTATCGAACGCTTCCTTCCGTTTCTTGTTGTCGTAAGGATCGTTCGTGTAGAGCCAATAACTTTTGGCGTCGACGCTAAGATTGGCGACTTTCGCCAGCTCGGGCGTCTTGATGAGGAATTGCTGTTTGGGGATTAGCCCTGCGATCAATTCGACTTCGTTCTCGTTCAAGTGAAACTGGCGACGGTAGAGATCGCGGTCCATATCGGGGTTGGCGAGAAAGATTTTGGTGGCACAGCTTTCGATGATTACGTCGAGAATGTCCGAACGCTTGAGTTCATCGAGAGATTGCGTCGACAGCACCATGGCGGCGTTGTGCTTGCGCCAGGTCTTGAGGGCTTCGACCACATACCGTTGAATGGCCGGGTTCTTCAAAAACACCCACGCTTCGTCGATGAAGAACGCTTTGAAAACGGAAGTAATCTGCCGGTCGCTAATGACGGCATTCGCGCGATGCAGGATGTAGAAAAGCAGCGGTTCCAAAAGTTCCGGGTACTGGCTCATGCGCTGAAAGTCGAAGCACTGAAAGCGCGAGAACGAAATGGTGTCTGCGGCGTTGTCGAACAGGAATCCAAACTGGCCGCCACGGGTCCATTTCGAGAGGCGGCTTGCGATGTCATGACCCAGCGTGTTCGCGAGCACGCCCAACGTGCGCAGTGCCGGATCCACGGCATACAGGTTTTCGACCTGATGGAAGAGATCGCGTTCGGTCGCGGGGTCGAGCTCGCCTGCCCTCTGGCCCTGAATCAAGACTTTCAGGAAGAGAGCGAGGAAATCGAGATTTTCTTTCGTGGGCGGGAGCGAGAACGGGTTGATCTTGAAGCCCTCGGATTCCAGGCCCATACGAACATAGGAGCCGCCGAAGAGCTGCGTGAGGCTTTCAAAGCTACCGCCCAAATCGAAGATAAAAGTGTGCGGCGAGTATTTCTGGAGATTGGTGATGAGGAAATTCAAAAGGAAGCTTTTGCCGGCGCCCGTTCGCCCGAGAATCATGGTATGGGCAACATCGCGGTAATGGAGGTTCAGAAAGTACGGAGTGTGGTGGTTGGTCTCAAGGACCGCGAGATACTCCTCTCGAAGATGGGCATTGCGAGGCTCGCCACAGTGCAGGGTGAAGAGAAACGAGAAATCCGCATAATTGGTGTTAAGCAGATACAGGGAACGCAAATTGAAGACATGGTTGCCGGGAACCGCCGCGAGAAAGGCGTTCAGCAGGTTGTATTTTTCTTCGTAAAGCTGGGCATCGTGGACGCTGAAAACCTTGTAGAAGTCGGCACACGCGCGATTCACTTTGGCCATGTCGAGGTCGTAGATCACGACAGTGACAGAAAATTTTCCGAAGTAATTCCCGTGCAGCTCGATCTCCTTAATGCCTTCACCCAGTTCGCGGACCTGGGACTCCTTGGAATCGTCGAGGAGCACGTCTTGCGTGGGACCCTCGTTGAGGCTGACTTGGCTCGCGAAGGAGCGCTTGGTATTGTGAAAATGGCGGCGCTTGGCCTGGATGACCCGCCGCATTTTGCCGGAGTCCTCTTTTTTCCACTCGGTCACCACGTAGTAGTTGGCCTCCACTTCGAGCAGGCGTTTGAAAATGAGCGGAAAGCTTTGCGCGGAGGGTTCCTTGAGCGTCAGAACCTTGATGTAGTAGTCGTCCACGCGCAGATATCCGCGGTGGCACTCGATCGGCGATTCGGGCAGGTAGTAATCGAGGAAGGTGTCGTATTTCAGCTTGGCGAATTCGATTTTGTCGGGATGAAAGTTGAGCGTTCTCTTGAGAACACGGAAGGCTTCAGGCTTGTCGAGCATCCGAACCGGAAGGAAATCGCTGAGCTGGAGGATGAAACTGCGGGCTTTTTGCAGCAGCGCTGCCTGAGCGTTGCTGACATGCTGCCCAAGAACGACGGTGCGCTTTTGACCCGAAAAATGCGCATACAGATCCGAAAAGGCTTTTTTCGGATTCTTGGGCAACTCGGTGATCGCGTTTCCGAGCTTGTCGGAGGTCTGAAATCCCTGGTACAGCACCACGTAGTACACCGACAGCGAAAACAGCGTGTCGGCTTTAGTGCCGAGGTAGGCGATGCGATTTTTGATTGCGGCGTCAACGATCGGACTGTCGTACAGCTTATAAGGGATCGGTTCGTTGTTGCGTTTGAAGAGGTATTGGTAGAGGCGGTAGTTTTCGTCGAACAGCTTCAGCGCGGATTCGAGTCGCTTGGTGAAACCATCAATCGATGCGCCGTCGAGACACTCGTAATCGACGCCACGAACTTCGAGGATGACTCCCACCTCACCCGTCTTGGTGAGAAACGTGTCGGGACCGATGAAGCCGTACAGATTGATCTGCTCGCTGAGGGAGCCGGTGTCGTTGTAGTTCTTGAAGATTCGGCTAAGCCTGAGCATGGCCATCCCTTCGGATCGCTACGGGGCTGAATTTCATCGGGTCGTATTCGGCGCGCAATCTTGCGGCTGTCAGCAGGAATCGCAGAATCTGCGGATCGGTTTGCGTCGCCCAGCGGGCCAGGAAATAGAGCAGCAAAAACATCAGCAAGCCTCCAAACAAGCTATTGAGCAAATTGAAGGTGGCCGCGCCCAAGCACATCGCAAAGAAGAAGAGTTTTCGCTCGGCCCCAAGGATCGTGAGGGGCCGCGAGAGCGACCGGTGCACTCGGTTGATTCGTCTTGTTTGCGCCATGTGCTTCTCCTTGGAACTTGCGCGATTCAGCTCCCGGGAAACATCCAAGCCAGGAAATTCACCGCCGCGATAGCCATACCGACGCCGAAGAGAACGCCCGCGAGCACGCGCTTGGAGCCGCCTTCCCCGAACGCGAAAGTGAGGCCGGCCACGACGATGGCAACGAGCGAGAGGCCGCGAGCGATGGTGCTGGTGAACGCCGTCATCAGAACGTTGACGGCGTTTTCCCAAGGGGAGCTGCCTTGCGCGAACGCTGGCGCCGCGAGAAGCAGCGTGAAACCGAGGGTAACCAGAGGTGAGCGCAGCCAAGACCTGCGCAGATATTTCGAGAGAAATCGTTTCATGTTCGGGCTCTCCCTGTGTCGTCCGAATTTTGGAAAAGGGCCGTTGAGAGGGAGTCCCCGGCTACAGCAGCAGGAAGGAGACAGATGGCGATTGCTGGGACGGCTGTATGCGCTGGGTCCTGGACTTCCCCTCGTCCAGGCACACTTGGAGCGTTTCGCTCCAAGTACAGCGTAGCCCCACAATCGCGTCCGTCCCCTCCAGCAGGCCGTACGCGACACAGAGTGGACGACCGATGGAATCGGTCGAGCTCTGTCCGCGGGAGTTAACCGGCGAGAACTCCCCTCACCCTACTAATCAGCCACGCAAACGAAAAACGGACCGGGTACCAGCGAAATATTTATTCTTTAGTACTCTTCTTGCTGCATGGCGGCGAAACAGAAACCAACGGCGCTCACGGCCGAAACAGGTTCAGCTGCTCCGGAATCCCCGCTCCTGGCTTTTGCGCGATGCGGCGCAGTCTTTCGAGCAGACGGTAGACGCGGTGGCGGATGGCGAGCGCGGAACGTCCGCTGCGCCGCGCGAGATCCGCGCCGCTGAGACCTTCGAGTTTGAATCGAATGAGAAGTTGCCGTTCTTCCTCGGTAAGCCATCCCCTGCGCTGGCATTTATCGAAAAAGTCGGCGAGGAGAACCGCTGCCTGGGACGCGTCGCCACTCGTTTCTGTCTCGTCCGGCGAGGCGCGGGAGCGATCCGGCTCGTCCGCGAGCTTAATCCGAGATTCGCGGATGGCCCAGCGGAACGCGCCGCGGCGCATCTTTCGTGCAATCGTGAAGGCCAGATGCGATCGGCGCGCGCGGAATTCCCGGGAATCGAGGAATTCCAGTAGAGCCGCGAAAAGTTGCTGGGCCGTGTCCTCGCGCGCGAGCGCGGGAAATCCCGCGCTGACCTGGCTGGTGGTGCGGTGAATGGTGGGAACAAAAACCAGGAGCAGAATTTGCTGGCGCATGGAGTCGAACGGTCCTTTCGCGCCGGTTCCTACCAGCTCCAAAAGGATTTCGTCGGCCGACGAATTTCCTTCATCGCTGTGTTGGCGGTGGAGGTGCGCGACCAGTTCCGCGGGGGTCGGAAATGCGGCCAGGACCCGGCTCGATGCCGCCCACCTCCGGTATTCTTCCAAGGCTTTTTCATGATGGAGTTCATCAAGGAGACTCGCCTCCAGACGGCAGATCAGGCAACCGCAATCGCTTCCGGCCATCATGACGCTGCTCCGGCGCCGAGGGCCTTTTGCCAAGAGAACGGGCCTGTTCTGTATGCTCGGACATGGTTCGCTGAATACGGCGGGAGGGGACGGCGCCGGTCGTTTTTGGGGCCGAGCCCGCTGGCTCGCAAGGCGCGGTCCCCGAGACACGCGCGGACAGAAACGGAGGCCGCACGTGCAGGAAGATATGCTGCTACGCCACGCATCGCAGCGGCGAATTCTTGCGGGGTCGGTCGGAGGTGCGACCGGCACAAAAAAAAGGCCCCGGCTCTCGCCGGGGCCGGTGTGCCGAAGCCTCAGTAGGGAGCCTCACCCGACGTTTCGGGAGCTTGCTCCGAAGCACTGGAACGGGAAGTGATGGCCTCCGGTTCCGGTTCGCCGCGGTCGAGCCTGCGCACGGCGTCCGCCCGAATCGACCACGCGGTGATCTTGGTGGCGGGGGCCTTCTTTCCTTTGCCGGGAACCTCGTAAATCGAACTTAAGAGGCTGCCCTCCACCAGAACGTGCGAGCCCTTCCGGATGTTGTCGAGGACGTATTGCGCTAGGCGCGTGCGGAAGATCGCGATCCGGTGCCACTCGGTCCTCGATACCCATTCGTCTTCGGCGTTTTTCCAGGAGCGCTGCGTGGCAACCGAAAGCACGGTGAATTTCGTGCCGTTGCCCTTCGCTTGGCGCTGCTCGGGATCGGCTCCGGCGAATCCTACGATTGTTACGGAATTGGGGTACATGTCTTTCTCCTTTTTTTGCCCCATTTTCCTGGGGCACCCCAAAGCGAGGGCCACTGCTCCCAAGGCGAGCGGCTGCATTCCGGGAGGGACCCGAGGTTTCTCGGGAGGAACCGGGAAAGCAGAAGCCGCGAACCCGCCGGGCGCAGGAATTCGCCCGAAGCAGTGCCCAGGAAAAGGAGAGGCAGAAAAAGGCCATGTACCGGACCCGGAAAGAATCGCAAGAGCCCGTGAACAATACAAGCAAGCTGGAGGGGAAACGCCCGGAAGTAGCGTGTTCTTTCGAGGCCCGCTGGAGCGAGCCTCGGGTCCAAACGAATGCACGACGTTGTCGCGGGTGACGATCGGTTGCCCCGGCCGCTTTTATGCGAAGTCGGCTGCCGAACGGAAAGCAGTGCGCCGGCGCTAGGCGTGAGGCTTTGGTCCGGAAACAGGCCTGGCATCCCTACACGATCCACCGCAGTCACCTCGGCCGCAGTAGATGGTCGCTACGCACTCGCTGCTCTGGGCAAATGCAGCTGAACAGGTAACTCTGCTGCTGATAGGTTCCTCGCATGATTCATTGCACGCACCCCGCGCTGCTTCGTTGCACTATTTTCAGTTTTTCAGCAGCCCGCTGGATATTATTCGGCTCTTTACATTATTTGCTAACCAACAGAACCCCAAAAGAACCTCGCTTTATAGCAGGCCTTTTCGCTCCCGCTGGAGTGATTGCCTCGAAGTCAGCGATCGGAAGGAAGATATTCTGCGTGCTGAAATCAAAGGCCATCGTGCGCGCGTACTTTTTGGTAGGTACGTTTTCAACGAGGCTGTAACGATCCGGTGAATCTTCGTGAATGACGGTGAGATTTCCACTACCGCCGTTTGAGCTGAATGCAAATTGTGCTTCGGGGTCGAACCCCGCGGCATCAGGGTCATCGCCGATAGCTGGTGTCGCGACTACTTTTCCAGAATCCGCGTTTACCACGGCCATTATGTTGTTATCGCAAACCGCAAAGAGTCGGCGATTCTTCTTATCCATGGCAAGCCCCGACGGCTCCTTGCAAGGCGCGAGTGGCCAGCGATGAAGCACGACCAGCTTCAGAGCGTCAATCTCAACGAGCTCAGATTTGTCCTCGATATTTACGAAAACGTGGCCACCGCCGTCGCCCGCCGCAAATTCGGGCTTGCCTCCCACTTCGACCATGCCTGCCACTTTGCCGCCTTCCGCTTCGATCGCCGTAGCATTTTTGCTCTTGCCGTTGAATGCAAAGACCCGTTTGGAAGCAGCATCATAGAAAATCGCGTCAGGATTCTCCCCCCCCGTTGCAACTGTCCGGATCGTTTTCAATGATTTTAGATCGAAAACCATCACGGTGTTTGCGTGGCCATTGCTGGTGAAACCAAGGCCGAGGCCGGGCGCGAGAGCGACGCCGTGAACGCCTTGCGTGTCCGGAATGTCGCCGACAATCGCGCCAGTGTCCGCATTGAGCACGACGACATGTGTGAATTGGGAGATGTACACACGCCGCGCTGCGCTATCCACAATGCAGTAATCCCACGGGCCGTCGCCGCCGATCGGAATGGTTTTTGCAACATGATATCCGGACGCGCCAGACGACCTCGGAGAAACACGGCTGGAGATTGCAGAGATCGACGTCAATCCGAAAACAAGGGTGATGCCCGCTATCAGGCCAGCTCGTCTGATCCGCATTCAGTTCACCTCCGCTAGAACGTGTTGGCGCGATCGAGGCAATTGAGAGCGTCTAGCGCACTATTACGAAGGAGCGCATATGAATCGCTTGGAAAAGAATTCGTTGCCGAGCGAGGTCGCATGGCTGCACGTCCATTTGTTGTCGCAGTGACCAGGGTGCTCACTAAGACCACGTTACGGAAGGTGGCCCGCATGCCGCAGAAGGCTACCACGAGCTTCACGCGAAAGCATGAAATCAAGATTAATTTTCATTAAGGAACGATTTGTAGGGTTTGGGGTCAAGTTTGTTGACACGCTGTAGTCACAGTGGTGTAATCAGCCGTTTCGATGGGATGCATCAGGTTTTTACCCGCCATTCATGGCCGTCGAGCGGGCGCTGAGTCGAGCCTGGACTGATCATGCGAATCCTGGTCGTGGAAGATGAACGCAAGGTTGCAAGTTTTACCGCGCGGGCCCTCCGCGAAGACGCTTATGCTGTCGATGTAGCCGAGAACGGCGAGCGCGCGCTCGAAATGGCTGGTGACGCCAGCTATGAAGTAATCCTGCTCGATATTCGCTTGCCTGGCCTGAATGGGATTCAAGTTTGCTCCGAGCTCCGTCAATCGGGTGTCAAGACCCCCATACTAATGCTCACGGCCCGTAGTCTGGTTGAGCAACGCGTCGAAGGACTTGATGCCGGCGCTGACGACTACCTCACGAAACCGTTCGTGCTTGCCGAGCTGCGCGCTCGCATTCGAGCGCTTGTCCGCCGGGGCCTCGATCACCGCGGAGGCAAATTGCGCTTCGCTGATCTCGAGATCGACCGCGATCATCGCCGCCTTACTCGCGCGGGAACCAGCATTCCGCTGACCAGTAAGGAATTTGCTTTGATCGAACTTTTGATGCTCCGGGCCCCGGAAACCGTCACTCGCAGCGAGATTATCGAACACGTGTGGGATTTCCACTTCGATAGCGAAACCAATCTCGTGGATGTGTACATTAATCGGCTGCGCTCGAAGATCGGTCATTCTGAAAAGTCCAAGGTGATTCACACGATTCGTGGTGTGGGTTACAGGCTGGGAGCGGCCGAATGATACAGGTCAAATCACTGCGTTTCCGCATGATGCTCCTGTTCTGCGCGATCGTCGGCATATTCCTGGCCGGCACACTGTTCGTTATCTACGGTCTATTTTCCAGGGAGATGTTGTCTCAACTTGACTGCAGGCTGCTGCGAGTGGGCAGCACCGTTGTGGCGCAGGTGGCTGCTGACCCCACCAAACGCAACATTGAGTACTTGGACGTGCCCAAGGAATATTTTGAAGTACTGGACTCCTCGGGGCGCGTTTTGGAACAGTCGAAGAACTTGAACGGCCATACCATCGACTTAGGCGGTGAGCTTGACTCTTCGCGCGTCCTCTTCCGCACGACAGAGGACGTCGAGCAAGGCCGGCAGCGATTGGCCCTGATTCCCTTCAAGCAGGGATCGGAGCAGCGTGTTTTGGTTATCACCATGCCCACGAGTCACGATGATATGGCTCTCGGGACAATCAGGCGGTTGATCTTGTGGGTTCTGCCGCTCAGTCTGCTCTTAACCGCTGGAATTTCGGTATGGTACGTCGGACGAAGTCTTCAGCCCGTTAGCAAGCTTATCCAACAGGCTCGCCGCATGATGGAAGGAATCCAAGGCTCGAGTCCGGCTCAACCTGAATTGGAGTCGGACCGTCAAAGACTGCTGTCGGTTCCCAGTGCGCACGATGAGCTTAGCAGCCTCGCATCCGCGTTCAATTTACTGTTTACTCGGCTGAGCGTTGCGCTACGCCAGGACCGTCAATTCGTTTCAGACGCCGCGCACGAACTGCGTACGCCGCTGCACGTGTTGCGAGGTGAGACGGAGCTTGTGCTTTCGCAGCCAAGAACTACTGAGGAATATGTCAAGACGTTGCACGTCGTGAACGAAGAAGTGTTGAGCCTGACCCGTATCGTCGAGGCGCTGTTTACCTTGTCGATGGCTGACGCCGGCCAGCTTCGCATGAATTGTGAACCGTTGTATCTGAACGAAGTGATCGAGCAGGCTTGCGCGCGGATAGGGCCGCTCGCACAATCCAAGCGTATTCATATCGAGCGTGACTTGAGTGAAGACATTGCATACTTTGGCGATGAAGCTCTCCTGCAAGAGCTTTCGGTTATATTTCTCGATAACGCCATCAAGTATTCTCCGCCGGACACACTGGTTCAGGTCAACCTCGAAAGGACGGATGGAGAGGTGCGCATCAAGTTTCGGGACCAGGGTTACGGAATTCCGAGCGAACATCTACCTCACATTTTCGAGCGGTTCTATCGCGCGCGGTTACCCGAAAGTTCAGAAACTCGCAGCGGTGGCTTAGGACTGGCTATCGCTCAGGCTATCGTCCACGCGCAAGGCGGTTCCATTCAATGTGAGAGCACGCCTTCGAGCCATACCACTTTCACGGTGATTCTGAGCGACGCCACACAATGGGATTCGGAGGCTGTCGTGAGTTCATCTTTGGGCGCCTCGGGCTATCGGGAACCTTGCCTGGAATCAGGAACTGCGGTGGGCTCATGATCGTGACTTGAACGTCCTTGCGGTCCTCTTCGTTCCGTGTTCCTAGATCTCTTCTCTGCTCACCTCTGATCTCTGAAAAATCGAAGATCGTTCCTGGCGTCGCCTCCTAGGGATTGGTGCCTGCGAGACACGAATTGCAAGGTTCTCCCGCGCCAAGTCGAGCTGTGCCTAAATGCTGCGCGCAAATTCTAGCCGGGCTAGTTCACTCGGTTCGATACTTCACCAGCGCCAGAAAACGGTAAACCACATGAACAAATTTTCCGTAAGGAGCGGTGACGAAGAGTGCGGCTACCAACGAGAGATGAATCACCAGGATGCTGCCCATTGCCGGAGTGGTGCGAAAGACGAGAATGAACAGACCGGAAAGCGATGTCAGACAGAGCATTACCAGGAACATGTAGTCCATGCTTGGCGCAACCGTTCCTGCCGGGATATTGTCGCTTTTGAATTTGAACCAGATCAAACCGAGCGTTCCTACGATCATTGCCACGCCTCCCGCCGTACCGAATAGCACGGGGGCACTTGTTAGTCGAAAAGGCGGCAGCCAATGGAAAACGTCTTGATAGATAGCAGCCAGAGAAGTGGAGACTAAGGCCGAAAGAAATCCCCCCGCTGTGAGTGAGTGATACACGCGACGAACGGATGAAGGGCTGTCCTTGGGATAATAACAGCCGGGCCCGCCGCCTTTCAGATAGCTGAGGCTGACGGCGTCAGCAATCGCTCGGGCGACCATCTTTAAGGTGCTGAGTTGCGGCGCGTTGTTATTCGCTTCTGACCAAAATCGTATGCCACCAACGATCCAGACGCAGATCCCGTAGAAAAACAGGACCATTCCGCCAACCATCATCGCCAGGTAAGGTATGACCTGATAAAACGCTCCCGATCCAAGATGGCGAGTAAAGATTCGATCGTTGCCGACGATGGTTACCGATAATAGAACTACGACCGCCCAGGCGATGAACGCCAGTGCGGCCTCAACAAGCCTGTGATCTAACGCCCGGGAAAGAAAGGCCGGCCACGACCATCGCCGGTAGCTTTCGATCCTGGTATCCGCGAGAATCTTCGGAATGTTGATCGCGAATTCATGGGGCGGCGCGTACATGCAGGCGTAAAAGCAGGCGCGGCAGTCATGGCAAAGGTTGGCCAGATACTGCACATCGCCATTCGTGAAGTCCCGTCGCGTCTCGATCGCGCGAAAAACGGGGCAGTATCCTTCACAATAGCGGCAGGAATTGCAGATCGTCAGCTGGCGATTGGCTTCCTGAAATAGTTCAAGACCGGGCATAGTTCGCAGCTTCTTCCCCGGCTAATTTCCCGGAAACCGATCCGATCGTCAGTCCAAATCCGGCGAGATAGCCTTTGGTGAGAATGTTCCCAGACATGATTTCCCCTGCGGCGAACACATTCTTGAACGGTCTTCCACTCTGCTCCACGACTCTTGAGCGGTCGTCTATCGTAACCCCCATATACGTGAACGTGACTCCCGGTCGCAGTGGAAGACCGTAGAACGGGGGACTGTCAATGGGAACCGCCCAATTGGTCTTGGCTGGCCGCAGTCCGCGGGAGGACAAGCCGTCCAAGCATTCCATTCGTAAGTTCGTGTTTCCGGCAGTCGCACGATTGAAATCTTCCACCGTTTGCGAAAAGGCGTTTGCATCGAGATTGAGCAAGTTGGCGAGGCCTGGGGTCGTGTCCGCGCAAAAGGGCTTATACATCGGGGGTAGAAAGCCGTGAATGGTCTTGGAATCGACGATGCAGTAGGCGATCTGGCCCGGTTGCTCCGCAATAAGCCGGCCCCAGGACGCGTAGCGCTTGGGCCAGATATTTTCTCCTTCGTCGTAAAATCGCAGCCCGTGCCGATTGACTACGATGCCAAAAGGAATTGCATCCAAACGCGTGACGATTCCTCCATCGAACTTTGGAGCTCGCGCGTCAACTGCGACCGCGTGAAAACCCTTCGGGTCGCCAATCGGATTGGCGCCCTTCTCCAGAAGCTTGGCGAGCAGCGTGCCGTCGTTATACGGTGTGCCGCGAACGATGAAGTTGTCAGCAGCTTCTCCCCAGAGGGTCTTCAGCCAGCCTAGGTTCGCTTCGAAACCGCCCGTCGCGACAACTGCTGCGCGGGCTCCGATTTTTGTTTTGACCGAGCCCACGTTGACCACTGCGGCCCTAAACTGCGCATTTTCGATAACCAGGTCTTCCACAAAGGACCCGTAACGGACATGAACACCCATCTCCATCGCCTTTTGATAATAAACATTCGCGAGGGCTTTCCCGCCGCCAAGGAACCAGCGATTCGTTCGGCCAAGGTTGAGAGTGCCGGCTAGCGGCTCCTGCCAGCAGACGCCATGCTCACTCATCCATCGTGGAAGGTCGCGAGATTCACGGATCGTACGCTTAGCCAGGTCGATGTTAGTCGGATTCCCCGTGACCTGGATGAGGTCTTCAAGGAATTCTTCTTCAGAATAGACTCCGGAGGCGGCGGAGCCATGAGCCACGCGCACGCAGCGAATGTTGCGCGTGTGCCTGGTATTTCCGGCGCGCATGTGCGCAGGAGCCCTCTCGAGGAGCAGCACGCTCGCGCCGCGGTGGCGGGCGCTCATCGCCGCGCACAGCGCAGCGTTGCCGCCTCCGATCACAAGGACGTCAAACGCCGGTTCTTCTGCGAAGGAAGGGATTTGGTCTACCTCCATGCGATTTGAGAGCACATAGTTCTCATGATGATCGGGAACAACGCGTCGGATATCGCGGAAACGCGCCGTCCAGCATTCGCTCCAAGAATCCACCCTGACGCACTAGCACCGAATCCGCGCTAGATGCTAGCAAACCCTTTCCGAGGCGAACTTAACGCAGAATGAATTCTTATTAAGGTTCTGGCAGGGAGTCGGGAAATGTCGAGCTCGGTGTCAAACCGACCGTCGTTGCTAATCTCGCCGCACGGGTGCCTGAAGGCAGAAAAGACAGAGGCTTAATGCAAATTAATATTGATTTCAGTTCAACGGGCGAAGTGAGTGCTAGTATCCACCGAAATGGCAAGCTCCGTGGACATCTTCGCTGACGAACATCGCCGACGACAGATCAAGGCAGCGCTTGAAACATGCGGAGTGCTTGCGATCGTCCTTTCACTCGCAGCGTTCGTGCTCGCGCAAAACACATCGGGGCCTTTACCGTACCAGCCGCTCGTTTTGACTGCGGCAATTCCCCTGCCCGGCGTTCACGGGCGCTTTGACCATTTCGCTTTCGACCCCGCCGAGCCCGGGCGCCTTTTTCTTGCGGCTCTCGGCCACGACTCGCTCGAAGTAATCAACCTTACGGGCGGCACCACGGTGCACACGATCAGCGGACTCGGGCATCCGCAAGGCGTGGTGTTCGCTTCTGGATTGAACAAAATCTTCGTGGCCAGCCGCGACCACCAGAAACTCTACATCTACGACGGCCTTACCTATGGCTTGATCACAACCATCAGTTACGAAGGCGATGTGGACAACTTGCGTTACGACGCGGCCGCCAAACGAGTGTACGTGGGCTATGGCGATGGAGAGAAAGCGGCAATCGGGATGGTTGACGCTACAACCAATCAGCGCCTCGCGGACGAATATAAGACCGGGTCTCACGCCGAGTCATTCCAGCTGGGAGAGACAGGGCCTGAAATGTACGTGAACTTGCCGCAACTAAATCAGATTGCCGTGATCAACCGCGAAACTCGCGCCATCTCACGATGGTCCGTCACTTGGAAGGAAAATTTTCCCATGGCCCTCGATGAAGCCGATCGGCGTTTGTTTGTCGGATTCCGCATCCCGCCGCGATTAGGGGTGTTTGACATGAACTCGGGAAAAATGGTCGCTGCGTTACCTTGCGTGGCCGACACGGACGATCTCTATTATGACTCGGAGCTCAAGCGCATCTACGTCCCGGGCGGCCAGGGATTTATAAGTGTCTTTCAACAGAAAGATCCCGACCGCTATGAGCTGATCGCCAACGTCTCGTCGGGACTCGGTGGACGCACCGCCGGTTTTCCCAAACAGGCGGGAAAGAAAGGGGGACCGTCCCACCTGTTCGTAGCGATCCCCGATCATGGAGGACATTCCGCCGAAGTTCTCAATTACGTCCCCGTTCCATCGGAATGAGAACTTCGCAATCCCGCTTCGTCTGGCCCTTTCGCGGTCTTCAGAGCCTAACCCTCGGTCCTGCCACCCTTCGAAACATCGGGGATCACATTCGTTCCAAGGCTTGGCTTCCATGCGGATAAAAGCAGGTGCTAGCCGAGCGGTTTCAATTCCGGCTTGACATCATCGGGCAATGGATAACCGTCCACGTTCAGCAGCATCGAGACGAGTTGGTAGTAGCCCACCACGCCGATCAAATCAACCACTCCACGCTCTCCCAATTTGCCCTTCGCAGCCTGGAACGTTGCATCACTGACTTGTTTCTCGTCGAGCAAGTCCGTGCAGAAGTTGTAAACGATTTCCTCGTCAGGCTCCATCGGACTAGGCCGTTTTCCGGCTGCCAAGGCGTCGATCACAGCTGGATTTAATCCGGCCTGCAGGGCGTATTTGTGGTGGGCGTACCATTCGTACTGCGAGTTCCAGTGCCTGGCGGTGATGAGGATTGCAAACTCGTTCAATTTTTTGGGGACGGATGAATGGAAGCGAAGATAAGCGCCGTATTTCTGGGCCAGGTCACCCATCTCTGGGCTGCGCAGTAATACGTTGTAGGGCCCGTTCATTGAGCCGCGTTCGCCCTTCAGCACATCATCCGTCATTGCCTTCTGTTCGAAAGTCATCTGTTCGTAAACGAGGGGCTGGAATCGTCCGCCCCGCAAATGGAGTTCCGGCGCAGCCGACGTCTGTGCCAATGCCGTAGCGGCGAGGCCCACAATTCCAGCACACAGAAGCTTGAGGCGCATGGTGTCGTTCCTTTCGTCCTTTGGTCGTGCGGAATCGAACGGTGCAGCTTCGAGTCGAACTTGCCAGCAGCTGGCAAGAAAATCGCGGTGGATAGTAGCATCGTTTGCCGAATCCGAACTTAACGCGAAATGAATTCTCGTCAAGGTGGACCGCTGACCTATCGCCCGCCTCGCGTCGGCCGAACCGAGACTCAGAGCGTAATCGTTTTCTGTGAGTGCCGAGACCAACGCGTGCCAGCAGCGCCACCTTAATACAAATTAATGTTGATTTCATTTCATCTGCTGGGACGGCTGCTAGTCTCCGTCTGGCCCAGTGGCTGGTCTTGCAAACCGCGCGGATATCGCGCGTGAAGTCTGGCAACTCGAAAGCACGAAAGCGCGGGCCAGTACGATTACCGCCAGCGGCTACTCGCGTCACTGCCGCAATTCGCGGGTACCAGTCGTCGCACATTCTGGCGCGTCAATAGCGGACGTTTTCCCGTCGCGATTCTCTTTCACAGAGGCCAACTGCATGCCGCAACAACGCTGGTTGCGAATCATTCCTGCCGCGCTGATTACCTACACCATTGCCTATATTGACCGCGTGAACGTTTCGATGGCGTTGCCTTCTCTCAGTCGTGATCTGCACATGGACTCCGCTCAGGCAGGCAATGTCGCCGGTATTTTTTTCTGGGGTTACCTATTGCTTCAGATTCCGGGGGGCCATATTGCTAACCGGTGGAGCGCCAAACGATTCATCAGCATACTCTTGTTCGCGTGGGGAATCGCGGCCGTTGGCTGCGGACTGGTCCGAACCTGGCACGAACTCTGGATCATGCGCCTGTTACTGGGAATCACTCAAGGCGGAGTATTCTCTGCGACGCTTGTCCTCATCTCCCATTGGTTTCCGCGCGGCGAACGCGCGCGAGCGAACGCACTGTGGCTGATCTGCGGTCCAATCGCCCTAATTATTTCTTCGCCGCTGTCCGGCTGGATTCTGGACCACTGGAGTTGGCGCGTGATGCTGGTTTCGGAAGGCGCGCTACCTTTCGCCTGGTTGATTATTTTTAACATGCTGATTTACGACCATCCGCGCGATGCACGCTGGATATCCGCGGAGGAGTGCGCCTACCTCGAAGAAACTTTGCAGCGTCAAGGCGTCGAACTTGAACGCGTCCAACCGGAGCCCACTCTCAGAGCGGTTTGTCGTCCGCAAGTGCTCTTACTTGTCCTGATTTATTTCCTGCGCATGAGTACGGAGGTGGGATTCCTGATGTGGCTTCCAAGCGCGCTCGAAAAAGCCAGGAAATTAAGCAGCGCGGGAGTTGGTGGGCTTGCCACATTGCCGTTTGCCGTAGCGATCTTCGCTATGCTTGTTAATTCGTGGCACTCCGATAAGACGGGCGAACGGCGTGGCCACGTAGCGGTTCCGTTCGCACTTGGTGGAGCGTTTCTTTTAATCGGCGTGTCACTGAGCCAATCCTGGCCGGCAGTCGCTTTTGTATTCGTTTGCCTGACGACCATTGGAACGTATGGTCCGCTCGGCCCCTTCTGGGCGATTCCCACGGAGACGCTCTCTCGCGACGTGGCGGCGACAACGATGGGCGTCATCACAGCCCTGGGGAGCCTCGGAGGTTTTTTCGGCCCCGTCGCCATCGGTTATCTCAACAAATACGAAGGAAATTTCCAGCACGGATTCGGATTGATTGGTTTCGCTTTGCTCGTTATCTCCGTGCTCTGCCTGAAAATAACAAACGTTCGCGAATCCGCCGCAGTCGGCACGTAGCTTCACGCCGAATTAAGGGTGCATCGAGTAGAACTTCCGGTGCCTCTCGCCGGATGAACAAGAATTAATCTGCGGTTAAGGCTTTCAGTTCGTTGCCAAGAATACAATTACTGGGTCAGTTGAAAAAAGTTGGCACGTCGCGCGCGGCGCGCGCAATTCCAGATGGCATCGGGCTCCGGCTGTTTTCCGGGCCTCGATCACGGACGGAATATTTCTCAGCGGAAAGGGGAGTGCATGTCGGACATAGGATTAATGGCTGTCGATTGGGAAGCGCGTCTCGATCCCGGACGGATGCGGCGCGAACGCCTCCAGCGGGCTAAGGACGCACTGAAAAATTCAACGCTGGATGCTCTATTCATTTTCCGTCCAGAGGACGCTCGCTACATCACCGGGTATCGCCATCATCTCGGGCCCTGTTTTGTTGTGGGGAACGCGGTGGTGGTGCTCGCTCGAGACAAGGAACCCGTCCTTTGGACGATGGACTACGAACAATGCCGTTACCGAATGCCTTGGTTCGACAAAGAGCAGTTCCAGCCCCGCGCCAATTTTCGTGAAAAGGGCGGCGCGAAACGCTGGGTGGAACAAGCCGAGAGTTTCTTCGGTTCGTTCGCCGGCAAGCGAGTCGGCATTGATATCTGGGATTTCAGTCTGGAAGCCGCCATCCGGGGAGCTCTCCCCAGTACCGAATTTGCGGATGGCTATCAAAGCGTGCTGATGCGCGCGAAGGAGATCAAAACTCAAGACGAGATCTTATGTCTGAAGATGGCGAACGCGTTCACCGAAGCAGCGCTCGATCGCGCGATTGAAGCGTTACGCCCCGGGATCAAGGAGTGCGAGCTTCTGGCCATCGCTTGGCATACCATGACTGCATTGGGAAGTGAATGGACGCAGTGCTCGAATATCATTACATCCGGCCCCAACACCGCGCCTTACCGCCGGTTTACCTCCGATCGCATCATACGCAACGGAGACTTGGTCATCATCGACATCGGGGCCGGCTACAACGGGTATTGGGGAGATCTTACCCGCACCTGGGTGTGCGGCAACGTCAAGCCGACAGCCGAAATGCGCGACATGCATCAGAAAACCTACGATGCTCTCTTCAATGCCGCCGCCAAAGTGCGCCCTGGGGCCACCAATGCCGAGGTTTTCGAAGCGGCCGTGCCGCACGTACTCGACAATCTCGGCCATGCCGCGGGGCTCTGTCCCTGGGAAAGTCCACATTTTAGCTATGCTTCCAAGGATGCACCGATCACCCTGAAGGAAGGAATGGTGCTCAACTTCGAGCCTTATGTTGGCAAGGTCGGGATCGGCGGTATCCGGCTGGAGAACAATCACATCGTGACCCACGAGGGCGTGGAAATTTATACCACCTACCCGTTCGATGAGCGATTGGTGATCGAGCCGCATCGGCTGGATGCTACCACCGGACGGACGCGCCCCTGACAGGCTGATATGACAATTGCATCCGGACGCGAAGAATCTCCCTCGTTCCGGCTTGATGGACGCCTCGCCGTCATCACCGGAGCGAGTGAAGGCATTGGACGCGCGTTCGCTCTGGGGTACGCGCGAGCCGGCGCCGAAGTCGTCTTGGTGAGCAGGCGCCGCGAGAAGCTCGTTGAAGTTCAGCGGCTGGTTGCAGCAGCCGGCGCCAGAGCTCATGTAATTTGCGCCGACCTGCGCAAGCTCGGCGATATCCGTGCGCTAGCAGCGGACGTGAGCAGTCTGGTGGACGGCAGGGACGCTGCTTTGGTCCTCATCAATAATGCCGGATTCGCATTCACCAAGCCCGCTCTGGAGGTGACGGAAGAGGATTGGCACCGAGTCCTCGACTTGCACGCCAAGGGAACGTTCTTCTGCTCGCAGTTTATCGCTGAGCTGATGATCGCCCGCAAGTACGGAAAGATCATTAATCTCAGTTCGACGTGGTCAGCGAGCACCGACATCGGCAAGTCCGTGTATGGCGCCGCCAAGGCTTCCATAACCTATCTCACGGCCGCCTTGTCCACCGAGTGGGCGCCGCTGGGCGTGCGCGTCAACGCAATCGCTCCTTGTGCCACGCTCAGTGACAATACCCGGCTGCACATGCAGCAAGATCCAGCCCGCAGCGAGAGACTTCTTGGCAGGATCAAACTCGGCCGCTTTCCTGAGCCCGCGGATCTGATGGGCGCCGCCATTTTTCTTGGCAGTCCCGCTTCGGATTTCATCACTGGCCAGACGTTGTTCGTTGACGGAGGCTGGCATGCCGGGCGGTGACGCCGGCGCATTCGATTACAACGACACCTGCCAAGCCTCCACGGCACAAGCGCTATGAAAATCGTGATCACGGATCATCGGTTTCCCAGCATCGACCAGGAAACCCGAGCCATATATGCCATCGGTTGGAACCTCGTCGTGGGGCAGGCAGCGACCGAGGACGAACTCGTCGCGCTTTGCCGGGATGCGGACGGCGTGCTCGCCGGGCGCGCGCGAATCAACAATAAAGTAATTTCTGAGATGGAGCGCTGCCGCATCATCGTGCGCTATGGAATTGGCGTCGAAACGATCGACGTAGCGGCGGCCTGGGCACGCGGAATCATGGTTGCCAATGTGCCCGACTATTGTATCGACGAAGTCTCCGACCATGCTCTCGCCCTCTTGCTCTTGATGAGCCGCCAGCTGCTCGCGGCAATGGCATTGGGCGGCAAACAGCCCTGGTCAATCGCTAAGATGCCTCCGGTTCACCGGCTCCGCGGCCAGGTTTGCGGGCTGTTTGGATTTGGCCGGATCGGCTCGCTCCTCGCTCGCAAAGTATTGCAGCTGGGGATGCGAGTCATCGTCTACGATCCTTATTTGCAGGAGAAGCGGGCCGCCGATTGTGGCGTCGAATCCTGTTCCTTCGATGAACTGCTCGAATTTTCGGATTTTATCTCCCTGCACGCCCCGCTCAATAGTGAAACGTACCATCGTTTTGATGAAACTTCGTTCCTCAAAATGAAAGCTGCTGCTTCGATCATTAACACCGCACGGGGCGAACTGATTGACCAGGCTGCGCTCTTAGCCGCGCTCGATTCTGGAAAAATCGCCGGTGCCGCTCTCGACGTGCTGGACTCCACCGCAGCGGCCGCTTCTGTGATAAACCATCCGAAGATCATCCTCACACCGCACTCGGCATGGCTCAGCGAAGAGGCGCGAGCGACGCTGCAAGCCAGCGCTGTCGCGCAGGTAATCGCCGGGCTCAAAGGCGAAAAGCCCTACGGACTTATCAGCCCCGCCTGATTGCCTCGCCGTCTGCGGAGGGTCACTCTCCCCTTTTCCTTTCAGTTTAATGCGCGAAGAACCTGCGAAGGCCACGCGTTCGCGCCTTGAAATCTTCAGCCTCGAGGAACCTTAAAGGAAATTAATTATCGTTTAATGCTTCCGTTTGGACCCTCTCTTATAGTCCCCGTCGTGAGGCTTGCGTGTCTTCAAACCACACGGAGTAGGTGTGCGGAACCTGGCTGGCAGCTCTCACTCGGATGACGGGCGGAAGGGACGAAGGTAAAAATGCGAACAGCAAGTCGGCGAGTAGTTAGAAGGGCTTCGCTATCAGTGGTGACCTGCCTCTTGGCCGTGGCCGGAGTCGTGATAGCGCGCGGAGATTTTGAGTCCGGACCCATCACCGTCGCCAAAACCGGTTTTTTCTATGTCGGAGGCAGGGAGTTTTCCTATCAGGGTCAAACGGCAATCGTTGACCAGATGTACGTCCAGTACCAGATCCCGGCGAAAGTCACGTCGCCCTATCCGATCGTAATGATTCACGGCACTTTTCAAAGCGGAACGATTTATATGGGTACGCCAGACGGTCGGGAAGGCTGGGCCGAGTATTTCCTGCGCCACGGCTATCCTGTGTACATTGTGGATCAGGTTGCCCGGGGCAGGTCGCCTTACAATGCCGCAGCGGACGGTCCCTTGGAAAACATTACCGTGGACATGATGGAGCACCGCTTTTCCGCGGTCGAGCGCTTCAATCTTTTCCCGCAAGCGCGACTGCACACCCAATGGCCCGGAACGGGTATGCCCGGCGATCCTGCGTTCGATCAGTTGCGCATGTCGCAGATGCCTTCCATGATCTCGGACAACGCGAGCATCGATGAAAACAACCGTGCCGATGGAGTGGCTTTGTTACGGCGGATCGGCCCCGCTATTCTTTTGACCCATTCGCGCTCCGGGGATTTTGGCTGGGAAATCGCCGACGATGCGCCGGAACTGGTGAAGGGGATTGTTTCCGTGGAGCCGTGGGGGCCGCCTTGCTTTCGCGCCATCGTCGAACACCTGGAACAAATCTTCCAGGACTCTCCGCCCAAGATCACGCGCCCATTGGTAGAGGCAAAGTGGGGTCTAACCGTGGACCATCTGACGTACGATCCCCCGGTGCAGGATTTGGCCGACCTTGCACCCAAACGCGAGGATAAACCGCAGGGCCCCGATCTTGTACGCTGTTGGTTTGCAACTTCGCCTCACCGGCTCCCGCATCTCGTCGGCATACCCGAAGCGATCCTTGGGGGCGAGGCCTCCTTTCATGCGGCGTTCGATCACTGCACGTCCCAGTTTTTGACGCAGGCCGGTGTGGCGAACGATCTGATCTTGCTCGGTGACCATGGCATCCATGGCAACACTCACCTGATGATGATCGAAAAGAATAATCTCGAGATCGCAGCTTTGATTGACGATTGGATCAGGCGTCACGTGAAGTAAGCGGCCGTGCCGGTACTGCTCTCAAAATTGTGCCGGTTCCGATTCATCCGGTAGGTCCCGGCAGGTGACTTTAGGGGTTCCACCATGAGCTTTTCGAACGTGCCGGCGCTTCAAGGAGTGAAGTCTCGATGAAACAGCTTTTCCTCTCCGCGCTTCTGGCCGTTTCCCTTGTCGCCGTGGCTCGCGGGCAAGAAACCACGGGAAACAAGCAAGCAGGGAATACTGAAAAAGAAATCATCGAAATCGAACACCAGAGAGATCAAGCGATCCAAGACCGCGACATGAGCGTGCTAGATCGCATCCACAGCGACGATTTTACTTTTGTGAATACGCGAGGGGGAGTTCTCAGCAAGGCCGAGTACTTGGATGAGATCCGGACAGGCGCCCTCAAATTCTTGTCCTTCCAGCAGGATGAATATCACTTTCAGATTTACGGGGATACGGTTGTCCTCACCGGACGTTCCAGCGGTGTGGTGGAATATCACGGCAAAGCAAATCAAGTCCCGAGGCGCTTCACGCTCGTTTACGTGAGGGACCACGGTCGCTGGCGGCTGGCGACCTATCACGGAACTACCATCGCGGAGTAGTGAGCCGCATTCCTTTCAGCCCTGGGCGATAAGATTGCGCCACGGGACGATTCCATAATCAACAGCGCTCGTGGTTCTAAGGACACGATGATCGGGGATCAAGTGCGTCGGATGTTTGAATTCATTGGGGAGCTACAATTTTCCAGAGCGCCTCGCACTGCATCCCCGACAGCAAAAAACTCGATATTTGCCAACGCCGGGCCTTCTGCCACTCAATTCAGACGCCTGCACGCCGGGTCGTCCATAATCACGCGCATTGCCATCCCTGCGGCGTGCTTGCTGGCAGCCATTTCTTTTTTGGTGTTCGCGTTTGCGGCTTCGGCGCAGGAACGCACGCTCGATGATCTCAAGAAAGAGGTCCAAGCGCGGGCAGACCGCCAGGCCTATCCTTGTGAGGGACTCAAACCCGACGAGGTGCGTGAAGCTCTGGGCCAGCTCAAGAGCCTTGCGCCCGACGATTGGGCCGCAGCGTGGAGCTTGCTCGGCGGCCGTTACCTGGAGAAGGCTTCGGGAGAGACGTCGCTGCCGGCATTGGCCGACAAGGATTTTATTCAGGCGTGGATTTACTACAACTTTGCCCGTTGGCCTGCTCTGACTTCCCCTGGCAAGCAGGCGGCCTATCAAAAAGCGCTCGAGGCCTACCGAGCGCACGGTCGCCTGCTCCACCCCCCGTTCGAGGTTGTGGAGATTCCTTTTGAAGGGAATGAAATTACTGCTTATGTTCAAATGCCCAAAAGCAAAAAGCCGGCGCCAATCGTGATTGTGATTCCGGGGTTGGACCGTGGCAAAGAGAACATGGCAGAAAGCGTTCGTCCCCTGCTCGATTCCGGAATCGGATATCTCGTGCTCGACGCACCGGGAACAGGTCAGGCGCCGATCAAGGCTGGCCCGAACGCCGGGCGCATGCTGGTTCAGGCAATTGATTATGCTTTTCACCGGCCGGACGTTGATAAGGACCGTGTCGCTGTTTACGGTGTTAGCTTCGGTGGCTTCTGGGCCGCGGAGCTCGCCGTCACGGAAGAAAAACGCCTGCGCGCCGTGGTCGCTCAGTCTCCGCCCGTGCATGAGGCGTTCGAGCGTTCGAGGACCATGGAGATGGCCAAGAACAGGGAATTTCTCTTCGACTACGCACAAGCGTATATGTCTATGTTTGGAGTTTCGGCGCTGACGCAGCTCGCGGACGTACGCGAAACGATGTCGCTGAAGACCCGGGGGTTGCTCAATCAGCCGACGGCGCCATTGTTCGTCATTGGCGGTGCGCTCGACACCCAGGTGCCAGTTTCCGACATAGACTTGCTGCTGAATAGTGGCCAGACGCCCAAGGAAGCATGGATCAATCCGCAGGGGAGCCATATGGGACGCGACGCCAAAGGCTGGTCCAACCCGCGAATTTTTGAAACGGTCACTGCACCGTGGCTGGTGCGGATGCTGGCGGGCGATCCGGAATAGGTTTCGGTTCGTGTTTGTCCCAATCGAGAAGCGCGGATTCAGGGCCGGTGTGGTTATCGAACGGTTCTTGGCACGGCGCAGGCATGGGAGCTGTGGACTTGCGGATTGATCGGAGGACCGAAATGGCATCACGAATCGTGAACATCACGACTGCGCTGGCGCTGTTGTTGTGCGGCACAAGTGCGGTAGCCCAAGATCCTAGGCCTTACGGCCCGCCCGTAGGGGTCGAAGACGCTAAAAAGGCCGCCGCCGTGGCTCTCGCCGAGGCCAAGAAGAACAACTGGTTCATGGCCGTGGCGGTTGTCGATCCCAGCGGGACGCTCGTGTACTACGAAAAAATGGACAACACCCAAACGGGAAGCGCGCAGGTGGCGATTGACAAGGCGCGAACATCGGCTCTGTTCAAGCGCCCGAGCAAGGTGTTCGAAGACTTGGTGGCAGGCGGAGGTACCGGACTTCGATTCCTGGATCTCCCGGGCGCGATGCCCATCGGGGGCGGTGTTCCGCTCATCACCAATAACCATATCATCGGTGCAATCGGCGTCTCCGGCGACAGCAGCGACCATGACGCTATTTGTGCGCAAGCCGGGGCGAGCGTTATTAAATGACCCCAGGGGAATTGCCGGTGTTCTCTAAAATTTCGCCGTTCCATACCGCTCGATGATCAAGCCGCTCGGGTTTTCTGGGCGGTTCCCGCAATGGAATTGCTGGCGTCCCTTAAATCCCGGCGCAGAAAGATAGCATGGAGTTTCTCGGCCACTTTCGCCGGCTCACCCCGGCGCAGCGCAGCACTTTCATCGCTTGCTTCTTGGGCTGGTCGCTCGACGCGTTCGATTTTTTCATCTTGATCTTTTGCGTCAGTGCGATCGCCACTGAATTCCACGCGAAAGTTTCTGTGATTGCCGAAGCGGTCTTTGTGACTCTCGCAATGCGCCCTGTGGGAGCGTTCGTGTTCGGACTTATGGCCGAGCGTTTTGGCCGCCGCCCGACGCTAATGCTGGACATCATCGCTTTTTCGGTTTTCGAGTTGGCTTCGGCACTGGCGCCGTCGCTGAAAATCTTTTTGGTTATGCGCGCGTGCTTCGGAGTGGCCATGGGCGGCGAATGGGGAGTCGGAGCTGCTTTGGTCTTTGAAACCTTGCCCACGAAAGGGCGCGGATTTTTTTCCGGTCTCCTACAGGAAGGCTATGTGGTTGGGTATTTGATGGCGGCCCTGGCTTATGGCGCAGTCTTTCCGATCCTCGGCTGGCGCGGCATGTTCGTCATCGGCGCTCTGCCCGCGTTTCTCATCATTTATATACGCAGCAAGGTGGCAGAATCGCCGGCCTGGCTATCGGGCCGCGGAGCAAACCCAGCCCCGCGCCACGTCCGCAAGGATATCGCCGCCTACCTCGGCAGTTTCCTTTTTCTGGTCCTGCTGATGTTTACGTTCAATTCTTTTAGCCACGGAACGCAAGACCTCTATCCTACATTCCTCCAGGTAAATCATGGATTGTCACCCAGAACGGTCGGAGAGGTAGCGGTCATTTACAATGTCGGGGCGCTTCTCGGTGGAATTCTGTTTGGGACTTGGTCGGAGCGGATCGGGCGAAGAAAAACAATTATCCTGGCGTCCTTGCTCGCGCTCCCTCTCATTCCGCTGTGGGCCTTTTCGCACACGGCACCAATGCTCGCTCTCGGCGGATTCGCGATGCAATTCATGGTGCAAGGCGCTTGGGGCGTGATTCCCGCTCATCTAAATGAACTCTCGCCCCCCGCGGTCCGCGCAATCTTTCCGGGCCTGGCTTATCAGCTCGGCAATCTCCTGGCATCGGGAAATTCGGTGATTCAGGCCAAGCTCACCGAACAACATTTTGGCGGCAATTACGCGGCGGTACTGGCCTGGACGGTTGCAATCGTTGCGACTTCGGTCGCGGTCGTGACCCTGTGCGGAAGAGAAGCAAAAGGTGCCGACTTATCGGACACGAGCTGAATCAGCGATCGATTTCCCTCATCGTCCAACTTTTTTTCAATTCCATTTTTCGACGCGGTCGCTGACGCGACCTAACTTCCGCTGAAACGAAACCAGTTTCGCGCTCTTCCGTCAATACCACGCTGCTTCCATTGTCTTCGCGCGCATCGCGCGCTGGAGCACGACCGCTTCACCGGACCGCATGAACTCCCAGCTCTGTTTTCACATGAGCCCCGTGGTCGCAGCGGAATTAATCTGAACATTACGTGTCTTGCTCCGTCGGGAGGTGAACGGCAGCAACACCTTAATATAAATTAATTCTGATTTCATGTCAGTCTAAGGCTCAGGTGCTAGTCTCTGCGGCGTTTGGTTATCGTTCTGATTCAACTTTCTGATGGGTCAACGTGAGAAAGCCGATCGCTTGTCCATGTCCAAAGGAATTCGCGCGAAAAATGGGGGCACAACGATGCAGTGTCTGAACGCCACACGAAGACAGTTCCTGGTCCTGCAATTGTTGGTCGTTGGGTTGTGCGCAGCCTTTGTCGCCTCGCCTTCCTTTGGACAGGTGGGCGGAGCGACGCTGAGCGGAACCGTGAGCGATACATCGGGCGCGATTCTGCCAAATGCCCAGATCTCAATTAAGGACATATCGACCGGACTCGTCCGGACCGTCACCGCAGACTCGGACGGCCTTTACACAGCGCCGAACCTGCTTCCTGGCAAGTATGAAATCACCGTCTCGGCTGCGGGATTCGCCACTTTGGTCCGAACTGGCGTCGTTCTGACGATCGGCGGTCAGCAAGTTCAAAATATCCAATTGCAGGTGGGCCAAGTAGCCCAAAAGGTCGAAGTGACCAGTCAGAGTCTCGATGTGGAATTGGCCAACCCCACGATCAGCGCTTCTGTGGACTCGACCACCGTTAGGGAACTGCCCCTGAACGGACGCGACTGGACGCAGCTTGCCACTCTTGAGCCCGGCGTGCTCTCGGTCGCATCCTTGCAACCTAGCCTCGCCGCCGGCGAACAGAGGGCGGCCCGCGGCTTTGGAGTGCAGATGGCAATTTCCGGCATTCGGCCGCAACAGAATGGTTACTACATCGATGGCATCAACGTGAATGACTATGCCGGGGGTGGCCCGGGTAGCGTTCTTGGGGGGACGCTCGGGGTCGATGCGATTCAGGAGTTTTCAGTTCTAACCAGCAACTATACCGCGGAATACGGCAGAACCTCCGGCGGCGTCATTAATGCCATAACGCGTTCGGGAACCAGCGCACTGCACGGCAACGCATATGAGTTTTTGCGTAACAGCGCCCTCGACGCTCGAAATTACTTTGACGGTGCGACGATCCCGGGATTCCGCCGGAATCAGTTTGGCGGATCGGTGGGGGGGCCGATTCAAAAGCAGCACGTATTTTTCTTCGCGGACTACGAAGGACTGCGCCAAGATCTGGGCACCACCACCGTGGATACGGTCCCTTCGCCCGACGCCCGCAACGGAATTATTCACAATACCGATGGGACCACCACTACGGTGACGGTCAACCCCTTGGTGCAGCCGTTCCTAGGCCTGTGGGCACTGCCGAATGGGCCTCTTTTGGGCCCCGGAAACACAGGAATTTATACGTTCGCGGGCAGCCAAATTACGAATGAGAATTTCGGCACGGGTCGCATTGACTACAAAATTTCAGACAAGGATAGCCTGTTTGGAAGTTACCGGTATGACGCCGGCGTCCTGACCTTTCCCGATACGCTGAATACCGTAGTTCTCGGGGACAGGACCAAGAGTCAGATCGTCGCCATCGGCGAGAACCACATTTTCAGTCCACAGCTGCTCAATTCCGTTCGCCTGGGTCTTAACAGGAATGGCGCACAAGACCTTAGTTTGACGGCCATAAATCCCTTGGCCGGAGATCCGGCTTTGGGTTCGGTGCCTGGACAGAATGCCGCTGAAATCTCATTCCCGGGCGTGACGGCCTTTCCGGGAGGTGTGGACTCCGGAACCAGAGTCCAGAAGACATTGAACGCATTTCAGGGATACGACGATGTTTATCTAACCAAAGGAATTCAAAGCATCAAGTTCGGGCTTAGCTTCGAGTACGACCAAATGAATGAGGAAACGATTTCGACCTCTGGCGGGAAGTTCTCGTTGGGTTCTCTAACGGATTTTCTGACCAACAATCCGACGTCCTTTTCTGCGGGGCTCCCGGAAACAATAACTCCCCGGAATCTTCGGCAAAATATCTTTGGCGGTTATATTCAAGACGATGTTCGCTGGCGCCGTAACCTGACGATTAATTTGGGATTGCGCTACGAAATGGCGTCCACTCCTTCCGAAATTCGTGGCAAATTGTCCGCGCTCGGCGTGATTACGGATCCGGCTCCGCATCTGGGCGGTCCGCTTTTTTCAAATCCTACATTCCGGAATTTCGAGCCACGGGTGGGCTTTGCCTGGGACCCGTTCCGCGACGGCAAAACCTCGGTTCGTGGCGGCTTTGGAATGTTTGACGTTCTTCCGGCGCTGCAGCAGTATTCATCCAATGAGGCGAACACGGCTCCTTTCTTTCTCTCGGGTACGGCAGGGAATTTACCGCCGGGATCGTTCCCAACCGCAGCATTTTCGCTGCTCAGTGCCACGTCCGGCTTACGCACGTCCTTCATACAGTCCAATCCCTCGCGCAGTTACGTCATGCAGTGGGACCTGAATATTCAGCGGCAATTCACACCTAACCTTACCGCCTCGGTGGCTTACGTGGGCAGCAGCGGTGTGCACCTGCCATTCCACATGGATGACGGGAATATGGTATTACCCACGGTAACTTCCGCGGGAGATCTCTGGCCGCAAGCGATAGGCAGCGGGACCGTGCTCAATCCCAATATCGGCCGGATTGATTACTTGGACTGGAGAACCAGCTCCAACTACAACGCGCTTGAGGTGGGGATTATCAAGAAAATGAGCAAAGGCTTTCAGGTGCAAGGCTCCTATACATGGAGCCGATCGATTGATGACGGGTCGGCGACTACGATTAGCGACCCCTTCGCCAACTCCATTACCAGTCTGCTTTTCTTTGACCGCTCCCTGTTTCGTGGCCCCTCCGATTTCAACGTTGGCCAGAATCTTGTGGTCAACTATTTATGGGTCGTCCCGACTCCAAACTCCCTCGCCGGTCCCGCCGCGTGGCTTGCTCGTGGGTGGCAGGTGGGCGGCATTTTCGAGGTCAGCAGCGGGCTTCCCTTTACCCCTCTGATCGGTGGTGATCCGCTTGGTCAAAACAGCACCGATCCATTTGACTATCCGAATCGCCTGCGGGGACCGGGCTGCAATTCTCTGATCAATCCTGGCAACGTGAACGGTTACATCAAACTCAGTTGCTTCGCGCTCCCCACGCCCACTCCTGCTGTCGCTTCGCAATGCACGCCGTTTTCCGCGGCACCGGGCACGTGCCAGAACCTCATCGGCAACGGGGGCCGCAATGAAATTGTGGGGCCCGGTCTTATAAACTTCGATTTCTCCATGGTCAAAAACACGTACTTCAAAGAGAGATACAACGTGCAGTTCCGCGCCGAGTTTTTCAATATATTCAATCGTGCGAATTTCTCTTCTCCCGTTGCCAATGACACGCTCTTCGATCAAACCGGCGCTCCGATCGGCGGCGCGGGTTTAATTAATCAGACCGCGACTACCAGCAGGCAGATCCAGTTCGCTTTGAAGTTCATTTGGTAACTTCAGACCGTGAGGATGTTCGAGTATCGGTGCGGCGCGCCGCAAGGCTTCAGGCAGCCGCGACGGATCACTTCTGAAGCATTGCTCGGGAATTAGCTTGTGGGCCTGGGAGGGCAGCTATGATGAGACAACTTTTTTTGCCGGCGGCACTAATGATGCTAATGACTGGTGCGGTGAATGCCCAGCAAACCCCTGCGGATAAAACCGCTAGGGACCAGAAGGCTGTCGAAGAAGTCACCAAAATTGAAAAAGACAAGATCCCGCTGCTGGTCAATAGCGGTCCGGCGGCTGCGGACTGGTTTGATAGCCACGATGCCGATGATTTGGCATACCAGGATCCCGATGCCGGCATCCTCACCAAGGCCCAAGTTTCCGCTCAACTGCGTGCCGGAACTCGGAAGCCGTCCTCCATTAAACAGTACGATCATCGCGTCCGCGTATATGGAGAGGGAGACGTGGCGGTCGTAACTTATCTCGGAGATGTTACCGGCAAAAAGGACAAAACCGGCAAGACCCTGACTTCCGTCTCCCACGAAGCGACGACGGACGTATGGGTCAAACAGGACGGCGTCTGGAAACGAGTCGTTCACTCCGTCACTCGAATCCCGACGGAATAGCACACTTGGCTTTCCAGACGTATCTACTTCCTCCATCGGGCTTATCAGCGACTGGCAATCGGCGCTGGGCGGCAAGGTGTCTCGGCTGAGTTCGCTGTGACGGCTCCAGCGCGAAGCTAAGTGCCTACAAATCCGCGGCTCAGGCGGGGTGCCTGGCTACGGAGCCATATCTCCGGCTTGTCGGCACGTTTTTGGTCGCAGTGGAGATTCTATGAAAATGCTTTGCCAGGCTGGTATTTTCACGACTTTGGCGATTGTATTCCTCCATCCGCCGCTTGTCGCTGCGCCCGATGACGGATACAAGCTCATCAAGTCGTACGCACTAAAGGGCGCAGGAGGGTGGGATTCCATCACACTGGATCCCACCGCTCGTCGGCTTTACCTTTCGCACACCGCTCAAGTCCACGTCGTGGATGCCGACACTGGCGCCTGGATCTCCGATATTGGCAATCTAGAGCTCGCTCACGGCACGGTTTTGATCAAGGACCTGGATCGTGGATTCATTAGCGACGGTGGCGCAGACAAAGTCCTGATTTTCTCGCTGCAGACGTTGCAGCCTATCAGCGAAGTGAAGACAGGCGGCAACCCCGACTGCATTCTTTACGATCCGTCCTCTCGGCATATCTTCACTTTCAATGGCAGAACTCGCGACTCCACCGTGATCAATCCGGCCGATGGCACGGTGATCGCTACGGTCCCGGTGGGCGGCCGCCCCGAATTCGCTGTGGCCGATGGCAAGGGAACGATCTACGTCAACATACGGGACACGAACGAAGTTGCGGCGCTCGATTCCCGGACACTCCTCATCAAGTCCCGCTGGCCCATCGCGCCGGCAGCGATGGCTACAGCGATTGCGATGGACGAAGAGCACCGCCTGTTGTTCATCGGGGGGCGAAATAAGGTACTTGCGATTATGAATGCCGACAGCGGGAAGATCATCCAGACGTTTCCGATCGATAGCGGCGTGGACACGAACATTTACGATCCCATCCGTCACCTGGTGTTTAGTTCAGACCGTGAAGGGACAATTCACATCTTTCATGAAGACTCCCCCAGCAAGTTCAGCGTTGTCGAGACCGTGAGGACTCAACCCGGCGCTCACACCATGGCGTTCGATCCGAAGACAACTTGCCTGTTCCTGGATACCGCGGATTTCGACGCGGGCACGGCGCCCGAAAGCGGCGCAAAGGCTCCCGTGCCGAACGTATTTGATCACCCGGCTGGCGGCTTCCATTCGATGGGAGTTGTTCGCCCAGGTACTTTTCGTTTGTTGGTTTACGGACGCTAGCGGCGCGGCGGCAGCTTACGGAACGCGATCGGTTCGTGGACTCTATTCGTCGGGAATTCTCCCGTGCTGTTCAACTTGTGTACAAGTTCCTCTCTCGCGGGATCCGGCCGCAACACGTGGGCATCTCAAACAGTACCTTAATGAAAATTAACTCTGATTTCATTTCTTGATTCCGGCCGGATGCTAGCATTCGCGCTGCTCGAAGAAACAATTCGTAATGCCGAAGGGGCCAAGGCTCATGCGTCGGGAAGGCGTCATTTTCATAATCGCAACAGTGATGGCCGTCATAATTTCGCTGCAGTTCTCCGCCGGAGGCGAGACATCCGCGAAGGAGGCGTTGAGCGGCGTGGTGAGTTCTGCAGCCGAAGGAGTGATGGAAGGCGTCCTGGTCAGTGCTACGCGGCTCGGCGGAAATATCAGCATGACGGTCGTAAGCGATAAGCAAGGCCGTTATGGCTTTGCGTCCAACGCAATTCCGCAAGGTCGATACAAACTTTCAATAAGAGCTGTCGGGTATGACTTGTCCCAACCGGAATTGATCGTCGAGGTCCGACAGCAACCGGTCACGGCTGATCTCATCCTTAATAAGGGTCGTGACGTCGCTTCGCAGCTAAGTTCGGCGGAGTGGCTGATGAGTGTCCCGGGCACGTCAGCGCAAAAGAATGAACTGTTCAAATGCGTCTTGTGCCATACCGCGACCCCGATCGTCACCAGCAGGTATGACCAGACAAGCTGGCTGGTTACCATCAATCGAATGCGGAACTATGGACCGGCCAGCTCCCTCGAAAAGCCGCAGATGCTGCCCTTCCACCAACAACAACGGCCGGGAGACGTGGAATTTGCAAAATATCTCAGCTCCATAAACCTGAGCGCCAGGCCCCAATGGGACTTTGAACTCAAAACCCTGCCGCGGCCTCGCGGCGATGCCACGAAGGTCGTGGTCACCGAGTTCGATTTGCCCAGGCCGGACGCCCAGCCTCACGACGCGGTGATGGATTCCCAAGGCATGATCTGGTACGACGATTTCGCCGAGCCAATCTTGGGCCGATTGGATCCCCGCACTGGCAAGACACAAGAGTGGACCCTTCCCGAAATAAGACCCGGTTTTCCTGGTGGATCCTTGGACTTGGAACTCGATCGGGACGGCAATCCTTGGATTGGAAGGCTATTGCAGGCTGGCGTCGCAAGGTTCGACAAACAAACGGAGAAGATCACCAGCTGGAGCCTTCCCACTGAGTATCTGAATGCCAAGTCACGCGTACCGTTTCTGGCGTTTGGCCCGGCGGAAGCGGTGTGGTTCGTGGATAGTTGGAACCGCACGATGAATTTGCTGGATCCCGCGACGGGCCACGTGGATCACTATCGCGCTTATCCAGATTGGGTTCCCCCGGCGATCGATATGGGCTCAGGCAGCAAGGGCCCTGATCCTCAGGGGCACTTCATCTATGGAATAAACGCCGACTCGAAAGGTATCGGGTATTTTGCGGATATGGCAGGCGGCAACATCGGCAAAATCGATCCCAAAACAGGGAAAAGCTCTCTGTATTCCACACCCTCGGCGAACTCCGGTCCCCGCCGTATGCATTTCGACCCGCAAGACAAGCTCTGGTTTGCCGAGAATTACGCTTTCAAGATCGCGTCGTTTGATCCGAAAACCGAACAGTTTCGGGAATGGGACGATCCCACGCCTTGGGACAGTCCATACGACGTCGCGCCCGACACAAAAGGCTTGGTGTGGACGGGCGGGATGACCACGGATCTGGTTACCCGGCTGAATCCCGAAACGGGAGAAATCACGCAGTATCTGCTGCCCACGCTGGGTGCGAACATTCGCCGGGCCGATGTCGACAATTCAACGAAGTACCCGAGCTTTATAGTCGGAGAAAACCATAAAGCGAAAATCGCGATCGTGCAGCCACTGCATTAGCGCTTTCGCCCGAAGGCAGGGTCATGTCCAAAGCTGGTGATCGCCGATGCACTGCGCCTATCGGGGGGAATTTCGACTTGCTTGCGCGCCGGCGCGGGACATCGCGCCTGGACCGCTTACCAAGGGCAGCGGCGTGGAAGTTCTTGTGCGGAGTTGGCTTGCTGTTTTTCCTCTTTTCAGCGGCATCGCTGGCGGCCGACGATATCTTCCAAATCGTCAAAGTCGCCGACGGGGTTTACGCGGCGATCGCAAAACCCACCTTCCGCCTTAACTGTAATGCAGCGATCATTGTGCAGGATGACGGGGTAGTGGTGGTGGACTCCGAGTCCATACCATCGGCGGCCCGCGAGGTGATCACGGCGATCAAGCAGGTCACCGATAAGCCGGTAAAATATCTGGTCATCACCCATTTTCACGGAGACCATTTTCAAGGCGCTCAGGCCTATCTGAGCGAGTGGCCTGGCGTGCAGGTTATATCTTCCGATGCGACGCGCGAAAGCATCGCGAAACGCGGTATCCCGCGAATGCGCCGGGAAGCCCTCGGTTTGCCCGTCCGCATTGAAAATCTGAAAGCCGACCTGCAGCGAGCCAGCAGCGAAAAGGAAAAAGCACAGATTCAGAAAACTCTCGAGCAGGCCGAAGCATACTTTTCTGAACTGAAGGACGTGCGGGGAGTTCTGCCGTCTCTCACGGTGGACCATGAGCTCACGCTGCATAGCAAGTCGCGCACCGTGCAAATCCTGTGGCTAGGCTTGGCGCATACGGACGGCGATTTGTTCGTCTATGTGCCAGACGCAAGAGTAATGGTCACGGGCGACGCCCTGCACAACGGAACGCCCACCCTGACCGATGCGTCCCCGTATGAATGGATTCGAACACTCGCTGCGGTCGAAACGTTCGACTTCGACGCTGTCATCGGTGGTCACGGCGACGTTATGCACGGCAAAGGAATGATCGAAGTGTGGAAACAGTTCCTCACCGACCTGATGGCGGGTGTTGCGAACGTCAGTGCTTCCGGGGGGACGCTGGCCGAGGCTCGGCAGACACTTGCTCCGACGCTCATCGCCAAGTATGGGCAGAAGTTCGAGAGCATCCCAGCGCCATTCTCAGAAACGGTGTATGCGAATATTGATATAGGTTTCCGAATTGTCTGTGGGCGGCTGGTGAAGTAATTCACGAATGAACGAAAGCCGCCGGTTCCGCCCGGATCAACTCTGCTTCGAGCTGGCCTACGTTTGGCAAGCGGCATCTTGCGGTTGCGTGAGCCGCGCAGTGTCTCGCTAAGGAAGATAAATGAAATTCGTTCGTTATAACGATGGCCAGATCGGAGTCTTGCGTGACGGTTTCGTCCACGATGTGACGCTCGCGATTGGCTGCGACGCAGGCGCTTGGCCTCCCGTAAGCATGGTGCAACTCATCAAGAACTTCGACGCCTTGTTGCCCAAAGTCCGAGCGGCACTAACGGATACTGGCGTTCCCCTCTCGGAGGTCCATCTGGAGGCTCCGATCGTATGGCCAAACAAGCTTCTGGCCTACCCTGTGAATTACGCAGCCCATGGCGAAGAAAGAAACGTCACGTTAAGAGCCGATACGAACGGTTTTTTTCTCAAAGCGAATTCGTCATTGAGTGGTCCGGTTGATCCAATCATATTGCCGGATCTGCCGGGCCGCGAAATCCATCATGAATGTGAACTCGCGATCATTATCGGTAAGACTGGCCGCCAAATTGACGCATCGGAGGCTCTCGCGTATGTATTCGGTTACGCCTGCCTGATCGATGTCACCTTGCGCGGCAAGGAAGACCGCGTGATGCGGAAATCCTATGACACGTTCACTCCGATCGGCCCGGCCATCGTGACCAGCGACGAGGTAGGCGACCCGAGCGCTTTGGATCTCAAGCTGTGGGTCAATTCCGAGCTTCGTCAACACGCGAATACGCGCGATCTCATCGTGGACGTTCCCGGCATGGTCTCGATGGCCTCTTCCGTAGCCACGCTCTATCCCGGGGACGTGATCGCGTCCGGGACGCCTGCTGGTGTGGGACCCATCCAGCGTGGAGACCGCATCACGATCGAAATCGAGCGGGTAGGCCGGATGTCAGTCGCGGTAGAGCAGGGCAAGGGTGGCGGCAATCGGGCGATCGGCAAAGGGATTCCAGGGTAATGTCTGCCTCAAGACGCAAAGGCACGCGTATTGTTTTACCGCGCCGGTCTGACTTAAAGTGTGGGCTCCGAGGTCTCCTTCCGACGATACCTTTTTCGTTGTCCGTTGTGCAGCACACTTGCTCATGAGGCAGGCTGCTCGAGATGGTTTCCTTCGTCCACACTTCCTCGTTGGAACCGACTCTTCAGCAAGCCTTCAAACCAAACCCTTTGTTGAGTTAACCGTCCATGTCGATTTCAGATGATTTGACTTTTCCGGCTACGCGACACGCGAGCCGTTGATTACGTCTTGAGTGATCACCGAGCGATCGCGGCTTCTGAAAAATGAATCATGGTCGGGAGTCGGTGACCGAATCGATGGTGGTGGAACCAGATTCCACCGCTGGATTCAAGCAGCGAGCCTTGGTCGAGATGCAGGAAACAGCAATGGCCCTAGTAGGAAAAGGCAAAGACGAGCTGCCCACAGCTCGCACACTCTACGTGTCCCTTGACAGAGCCGACAACGTCATAGAGGGCGGCCCACCCGCCAATCCCTGCGACAGCCTTCACTTGGTTCAAAAGGAGAATGAACCACTGAATCATTGCCATACTGCGTTCAGCCCGGCGGCCAAACGGATCCCCGCCTTCGTCAGTTGCTCTTGAATGACACTTTCCGCGGCCGCCTGGTAATCAGCGCCGATCTGCTCGTGGAGATCAAGCATGCGCGTGGAAATGTGCTGGTCGTCCGAGCAGGCGTTGACCTCTACCGGTGTTTCGATGGCCACTTTTCTCGGCAGGGCTCCATAAACGCTATCCTCGGCGACTTGGTGGCTTTCCCAAGCCCAGGACACAACGTCAACCCGCTCGCGCAGCCATTCTGGAATCCGCGCTTTGAACCGAATACTCATCTCGTCCGCAAACTGCTGCGGCGTCTTTCCGTCGGCGAAGCGCTCGACGATATTGGTGTCCCAGATGCCGTGAAGGTTCGGCGCGTAGCTCTCCTTCGCCACGTTTTTTTCCTGAGGCGCAGCGCCGAAGAATGAAACCGGAACACAATTTCCGCCGAGGTCATTGTTGCTCGTTGTATGCAGAGGCTGATGTAGATCGCCAAAGAAGTGAATGATGTATCGCAAGGCGTCGGCACGCGCCTGCGCGCTCGCGTTGCTATTCCGAACGATTGCCATCTGCTCGTCAATCGCGCTGGTGATGCAGCTGGTGGAAGGTGGACAGTACGGTGCGATGTCGCCCTTCGCCACACCGCGCGGGATGTCTATATAGTGCCACCCCGCCGTAGCGGGCTGAATACTGCGCTGGTCATCCGCCCAGGTGGAAGAATCGACAAAGGCGTCGAGGGTATTTGCGCCACAATACCGCCGCAAAGTCGGGTCTATGGGACCCGCGGCAAGAATCTGCGCCACCATATCCCGAGCATGAGGATTGAGATGTTTTTCCGCTATAGCGGCGACAACTTGGTGTCCTGCACACCCCCAGCCCCACGCGGACGGCGCGAGTCCAGCGGCCACAACGAATAGAAGACGAGCAAAAGTCGGCCAGTTTCGCTTCACGGTCTTTCCTTGCACAATTCGATCTAGAACGTCAGGTGCAGCGCCATTTGGAGAAATCGCGGGCTTCCGATCGTATGCTGAATCTCACCCAGGTGGCCTCCCGGAGGGCACGCGTAAGCATTTGCCGGAGGCCCAACGCAGGGATTGCGTCCCGAATTCGATTGGGTATAAACCGGAGGATCGGAGAAAAATGGATTGAATTCGACGTTGTTGTTGGGGATATCGAAGCTTGGGTGGTTAAAGATGTTGAAAGCTTGAACGTCGTATCTCAAAGTGAAACGGTCATTAATTTTGAAATTCTTAAAAACGGCAAGGTCCCATCTGGTTTGGAAGGGCCCCCTGAATATATTACGTCCGCCCACCGCGTAGCCCGTCTCATAGAAATCGCAAATCTGCGCGGCACCTGTGCCCTGACAGGGTGGAACGCCGTTTGTGCCGGGAGCAAATGGAGCAGGTATTCCAAAGGCCGCCGCGTTTAGCACCGGCTTGTTGGCGTTTACGCCGGTGGTGCCTTGCAGAATTGGATTCGGAGCGCTAGACCCCACGCCGCCGACAGGCACGATGGGGTTGGTAATCTCATCCTGACCACCACCGTAGAAAATGCTTGCCGCGCCGCCGCTGAAGTCATTCACGCTGTAGGGCTGGCCGCTCTGATAGACGGTAACGCCGTTCAATCCCCAACCGTTCACCAAATACCGCTCGAGCGTGTTGGCATTCTGGATGGTCGGGAATTCGTAATGGTAGTTGAGTGCCAAGACGTGCGTGCGATCGAAATCCGAAGTTCCATACGAGGAGTGCGGGTCGTTCGGGTCGTTGCCCGTAAAGAAAAGTCCCAACCCGCTTTGTTCATCCAGCGTATGCGACCACGTGTAGGAACCGGTGATCTCCAACCCGTGCGTGATGCGCTTGTGAACGCTTACTTGCAATGCGTTGTAGTTCGAGATGCCCACGGCTTTGTTGAAATCGGAGTTTGGATCGTAGCCTATAAAAGGCGCACGAAGGGCCGCATTGCCCGTGGAGAAGCCAGCCACCAGCGTGCTCACATTTTCGGCGTTCAAGCCAGGAACGTTGTAACCGTATGAGAAATTCTGCTGATTAGGCCCGCCCACGAGAACAGGATTCGCAGGTGTGGCGATCACCGCTTGATTGAATGGAAGAGGAATCAATTCGTGAACGCCGTGGTTGCCTATGTAACCAACGGTCAGAACCACGCTATTGACAGGTTGCCATTGCAGATCGAGCGTCCAGTTTTCGGAGTAAGGCAATTTATTGGCGGGATCATATCCGCCGAAAAACAGCGGGCCGCAACCCGACTGTCCGGTTGCAGTGCAGAATGGTGTGGTGTTGGCGATTAACTGCGCGGCATTGGGAACCAAAGCTGCGACCGAAGAAAGATTTGACGGAGGGGGTGGAATAGGGTTGGTGCCAAACGGATTGGCGAACGTTGCACCCGCGGGAGCGAAGAACGGCACGACGAATGGCTCTTCGACTGTTACACCAAACGGTCCGCTGATTCCGCCTCCCGCCGGCGGCGAGAGCTCCGTAAAATACTCCCCGCGGTCGTAATACATTCCGAACCCCGCGCGGACCACAAGATTCTTGAGGAAAGACGGACTGTAGGCGACTCCGATCCTCGGTGCAAATCCCCATTGCCGGCCGGTGAGCGTGGAATTGCTTACACCCTTGGTGCCAAACGTTCGATTATTCCCAGCAACGACGAGGCCGATATTATTGATTGTGTCGCTTGCGACGTTGTACGAATAATCGTTGGCGTAAAAATTCGTCAGAAAACCGTTCTTCTCGTCCAGCGGACCATCCCAATCCCAACGCAGACCGATGTTCACCGACAAGTCTTTCCGGATCTTGAAATCGTCTTGCACGAAAGCGCCTACTTGTTTGGCCCGGTAATAGCGGTTGCTCGCCCCGTTCAAGATTTCTGAAGTATCTTGACCGCTGCAGAATACAGTGTTGGGCCCGCAGATTTGTCCCTGCAAAAATCCGGGGAAATCAAAGAATGTGATCCGCGCTACTTCATTGTTCTTGTTAACCACGTTCAGCTGCGTGAAATCGAGACTGACCCCCGCGGTCAACGTGTGCTGCCCGTGGACCCAGTTCAGGCTTGTCTCGCCTTCAAAATTGTTTTGAAAGATGCCGGCGTTGGCGAAGTTAGTTGATGGGCCAATCCCCAGCGCGTTGCCTAGGTTGAAATTTCCGCCAAAACCACTTTTCCCGTCGGCCTCTTTAATATTGATTTGCGGGAACAACGAAAGGCCCAGGAGATTCAGGTTTGCATCGGATGGGGCGAGAGATTGTGCGGTCGTGGCGAAGGCTCGTTCCCGGATAAAACCAAACCTTTGTTCCCAGCTCAGATTCGGAGTAATGATTCTCGTATTCGTCAGAGAGAAAGCCTGGCTGCCTGCGTTCATTGTCTGCGGAAACCCAATCAGTGTGCTGTTTGCAAACGGAGTCGTATTGGGATTGCTCTGAAAGTAGTATTTTGCGGCGAGACGGTCCGCGGCGCTGATATTGTAATCGATGTTTCCGTTCGCTTGATCGGCCGTGAACAGAGAACCGGAACCCTGAATGCTGGCGTCGGCGCCCAGGTTTTGCAAAGTCGCCAGCGTCGTTGGATTGGTTTCGGCGCTCGGGATAAAGAACTGACCCGATTTCGTTTTTGCCTGTAGGATGGCCAACGCCTGGGGTGTGATGTCGGCGGCCGTAAGCGTTGTTCCGAAATCTTTGTTCGCGACCGCGGCGATGGATGCCGCGTCTCTGGCATCGGTCAAGTCAGGCGGGACCGCGACAAAAGATGTATCCAACAATTGGTCTGCAACACGCTGGCCTTGGTAGGAGCCGAAGAAAAAGATTTTGTCTTTCTTTATCGGACCGCCGAAATAGCCGCCATACACGTTGCGATGCAGCGGTGGCCGTGAAAGCCCGTTATCATTGAAGAACCACTCATTGGCGTCGAATGCGGTTGTCTGGTAGTACTCATAGGCGCCGCCGTGATAACCGTTGGTCCCCGACTTGGTGGTGAGTTCGATGTGCGCCCCGCTATTCGCCCCTTGCGACGCGTCGTACATCGCCGAGTTCACGCGCACCTCTTGGATTGTTTCCACCGGCGGCGTAGGCAGCGCCTGCCCAATCGCGCCGTATACGGATGTGCTGGTCACGATCTGGCCGCTGGGATTGCTCGCGCTGTTCCCGCTTTCCCCGATGTTCACGGCGACGCGGGCCGAAGTGACCTGACTGGACGATTTGCCGTTAAAAATGTTGTTCGCCGAAACTCCATTAAAAGTAAAACTGTTGCTCGAATCGCGCTGACCGTCGGCCCAGATCGATTGATTGCCAAACCCCGCATTGGTTCCTGACGTGTTCAGCAGGTCGGCACTCACCCCAGGGCTGAAAATGGCCAGTTGGGTAAAGCTTCCCGTACCCAAGGGCGTGTTATCAATCTGGAGTTCACCCAGAATGTAGCCGGTCGTGGTATCCGTCTCGTTAAGCAGAGGCGTGGAGTTTACCGTTACCGTCGCGGTAACCGATCCTGGCTCCAATCGCGCGTTTACCGTCGCGGTGCGGTCACCCTGCACCAGGATATGCGGATAACTGGACGTTTTGAATCCGTCCTTGGAAAACGTCAACTCGTAATCGCCGATGGGCAGGTCGGCGATGTGGAACGAGCCGTCGGACTTGGTGACGGCCGTGACCTCAAGGTTCGTCGCGGCATCGCGAGCTTTCACGACTACGCCTCCCGCCACGCCCCCCGATGAGTCGGTGACTGTGCCGTCGATCCACCCCAAGGTCTGCTGTGCGAACGTGGAACCATGACCAAGAACCACAAACAAAAATACGATGACACACCCAACCCGTGCGAAGTTCAATTTCATTGCACACCTCAGGCAAAGGAATGACGGGCTCGAACCCGGAGCATGAGCATTACGAAAGCGGCCGCAACGAACGTCCACCCAAAAAAAGCCCACCCAAATTCACGCTGCAAAGGACTTAAGGGATGCACATGAATCGGGCATGAATGCATTGTTAAAATTGGATTAAAGGGTAACCGGGCTGATGCGATGACGCTGTCGGCTCCATCGTCCGAGTAGACCTGGTAGCGCAAACTACCAAGGCCTCCCTGCCGCAGGCAAGCTCGGAAGAAAGGAGCCGAGCGATGCTGGTTATAGGATGTGATTTTCACGCGCGCTACTGGCAGATGGCGATGCTGGATGAGGCCACGGGCGAGCTGACCGAACGACGGTTGGATCACCAGACGGGAGACGCGAGCTAAGGCGCTGCCTTGCGGGCGAACCGCAGCGGAAATTCCGCTCCCCCCGGCAGATCTTCCGAGACAGCCAAGACGCAATCACAGCCTTCGATCGAAATGATCTCTGCCGAATAGAAAGTATCGATGGGCTCTCCCGAGCGTTTCCGGAAGGGAGTGATGCGGTTTCTGACGCGGCCGTGCTTGCGTATTTCGTCTAACATCTGGTGGCGTTCGCCTGGGTCTTCCCAGATTCCGATATCAAAGACGGTGCGGCCTAGGAGTTCGCGGCGCGCGTATCCGTATCTGCGCTCGAACGCTTCGCTCACGTCGATGAAGCGTCCGTCGTTAACGGTAGTAATGGAAAAAGCGATGGGGCTTGAGCGAAAGACCTTGGTGAATTTCTCCTCGGAGAGTTCGCGACTCTGTTCCGCTTGCCGCAAAGCATTCTGCGCTTGCTCCAAATCTCCGAGCCGCTGCTCGAGCTCCGCAGCGTAGATTTCCGCACGTTCATAGAGGCGTGCATTCTGGATGGCGACAGCGGCGGGAATGGCTAGGGACTTCGCCAAACGCAAATGTTCCTGCGAGAAGGCTTGCGCTCGCGTATCGCCCAGCGACAGCAGTCCGAGCACTCGCTGGGAAGCGATAAGCGGCACACACAACCAGGACCGCATCTGCGAATATCCCTTAAAACTTTGCCATTTGTGCTCCGCAGCGGTGTCCGGAATGAGCAGAGGGATTTTGGTCAGGAGAACCTGCATCAGAAACCGATTGTCACTGGCGTCGATGGTTGCTGGAGACTTCGGAACGCGCCGGCTTGCTTCTGGTTGCCGCATCTCCCGCGCGAGGGATAGATGGGTGTCGGTTTCCACCAGCAAGACGCGCGCTGACTCGCAGGGGACGAGTTTCAGAAGAGACTGAAGCAGGGTATCGAGGACGTAGTCCATGCATAGGTTTTGCGTGAGAGCCAGGGTGGTCTTGCGGAAGGCATCGGCTTCGGCCGATGCCGATTCCGCGAGTGCCAGATTTCTCGCCAGCTGTTCTTCGGCGGATTTTCGCGCGGTGATGTCTTGCGCGGTTCCGACCAGTCGCCGCACGACTCCCGCTCCATCCCTTACCGGAGAGCCGCGCACCGACACCCAGCGTACCGCCCGATCGGGCCGGATAATCCGAAACTCTTCGTTGATCTGGCCGGTCTCGCCCGCTTCTTCCAGGCGCGTCAGGACGCGAATACGGTCTTCGGGATGAAACAGTTCCTGATACGACGTGGGGTTATCGCGCAAGGTATCCAGGGAACGCCCGGTAATCGTCTCGAACGCCTCGTTTACCGAGATGACGTGCTTCGAGTCCGCGTCGATCATCCAGAATATTTCCTGG
>JGI12713J13577_1000020_pt1 | contig 72821 bp, 52 predicted proteins | sample JacPin_JW_Ref_O3_FD_13577 | JGI IMG/M metagenome (IMG submission 13577) | reverse complement strand
AGCCTAAGGAAGGAATAAGGGTTCCGTAATGATTTCATAAATGAGTACTGCCCGATTAACGCCGTTGGTCGGCGTCGGCCAAACCAATGACTCAATGATCTCATAACAACGTCGGCTCCTTAGACCCGAGTAGACTGTGGTTGTTGACGACCAAAGGCTTGGGAGAAAGGAGCCGACATGATCATTATAGGCGTGGATTATCACCCGAGCGACCAGTACATCGCGTTTGTCGACACAGAAACGGGAGAGTATGGGGAACGGCAATTGAACCACAGTGATAGAGCGGCCGAGAAGTTTTATCGGGAACTGGCGGCGCGTGGAGTGAGCGTGCGCGTGGGGATGGAGGCCACGGGCTATTCCCGCTGGTTCGAGCGGCTACTGGCAGAACTGGGGATCGAGGTCTGGATCGGCGATGCGGCGGAGATCAAGACCAAGCGAGTCCGCAAGCAGAAGACGGACCGTGAAGACGCCCGACTGCTACTGAAACTGCTGCGGGAGAATAATTTCCCTCGCATTTGGGTACCCAGTGCGGAGAATCGTGATCTGCGACAACTGCTGTGGCACCGGCATCGGATGGTGCAGATGCGGACGCGGATCATGAATCAGCTGCAGGCTCTGGCGATGAACGAAGGCCAGCGACGGAAGAAAAAGCTGTGGAGCGAAGCAGGGCGCGCACAGCTGGAAAAGCTTCCGCTCGCAGCGTGGGCCTCGCGGCGCCGGAAAGATCTGCTCGAGCTGTTGGACCGGATGAACCCCAGCATCGGAGAGCTAACCGCAGCGATCGAGCGGGAAGCCAGGAAGTGGCCCGAGGTGCTGCGGCTGATGACGCATCCCGGCGTGGGTCCCATCACGGCGCTGGCCTTCGTGCTGATCATCGGGGATCCGGAGCGGTTCCAGTGCGGCAAGCAGATCGGCAGCTATGTGGGACTGATCCCGTGCGAGGACTCCAGTGCTAACAAGCAACGGCTAGGGCACATCACCAAGCAAGGCAGCTCTCTGCTGCGTTTTTTGCTGGGAGAAGCAGCACTAGCGGCAGCGCGTTGGGATGCGGACTGGAGACGACGGTACGCACACCTAGCGCTGCGTCGACAACGGAACATCGCCAAGGTGGCCATGGCCCGAAGACTCGCGGTTCGGATGTACTGGATGTGGCGGAACAGTTGGGAATATAGAGAGTGGGTCAAGTTCGGTTCGCACGCGGGACAGCTCGGTATCAGGCATGGCGTGAACTAGAACGCCGCCCCAGTGAATGGGCATCCCGCTCCTTCGCAAGAGGGAGTTTGCAGTAGTAATCATGGTCGAAGTTTTGATCGAAGAGATGTTTAGGTCGGACTGAAACCGACCGAAAGATTACAGGCGAGCCGTGGTCGTCAACGCTGAGAAGGAAGACAACGACAGAAAACGAAAGAGAAAAACTCTTTTCAGCGAAAAGAAAGAAGTCTGCTCACAAAGTGTTTGACAGGCCGGACGTTGTTAGAGATGCCTGATTAACGCGGTGGTCTCAATGGGTCGACGCAACACTAATTTAGAACCCGCCTGGCATTGAAAACAAAAGCTAAAATCGCTTGCTCGGGTTAGACCAGCCGGAACGCTGCCCTGGCTAGTTTTTAGCCGGGCACAGCCAAACAGTTGGTTCTCCCCCGCAAGCATTGCCGATTCAATGCACTGGATGGTGTTGCATCGACCGGTTGAGCCGGCACGACTTATCGGGACTTGGCGCACCCTGAATCGCCTACGCCGGAAGGCTTTACTGCAAGAGCGTTCGCCGCCAGCCATCTACGCGCCTCGCGCAAAGTCAACATTTCTTGGAGTCAGTTTCAACTAGTGCCCGTCTAGATTCCTGCACGATCCGCTCAAGCTCATTTAGCAATGCTAATTTTTCTTCCGGTTTTTCCGCCGCTTGGAGCCGCGTAGAAGTTACAAAGAACTCGTCTTGCAATTCGCGGAATCGCTTGCTTGACACGGAAGGATTATATCTTGCGAGACAGTCTACGTGTTCTCCAATCGTAATTCCGAGGGACCGTCACTCGCCAAACCCTCACGCACTTTTTCTGCCTCGCTCTGGATGGCTTGCGCTTTTTCACGATAAACGGCGGCGAGCAACTCCCACTGAGCTTTTTCAACGTCGTGAAGTTGGGCTGCAAACTCTTCAAAGTGCTGTGCTGCGTCCTCTAACCATGTTGCATTGCTTTCCGCTAACGAAAGTATTTCCTTGAGTGGTTGCTGCATACCTCACCTCAAAGGCTGTCGCGATCGCGGTTGATGGCTTGAAGTGCCCAGTAACTACCGCGCCACAGGCCATCACCGTGTGCGTTAGCGTACATATTGAAATAACAGGGCGGCGGCGGTCAAGAGGGAGGCTCTTGTGGCGGCAGGATGTCGAATCTCTAGCACTAAGCCGAAATCAGAGAGCGGATATGCCCGAGCAGTGAATCACCGTCGTTTTTTGACACGACTCGGTCTACTGGCAAATTCGTAAACGCGGCTCGCGTCGCGAGCTCGGTATATTGGGTGAAGAGAATAATAGGGACGCCTGGCAGAATCTGTTTGATCTCGCGTGCCGCATCTATCCCATTCATTACCGGCATCGCCATATCGAGAATAATCAGGTCGGGGCGGTGTTTGACGGCGAGCGCGATGGCTTCTTCGCCGTTGGATGCCTCGGCGCACAAATCAAAATCCTCTTGGGTTTCAAACATCCGGCAGAGCACTTTTCGGATAAGTGGGCTGTCATCCGCCACAAGGATTTTCTTGGACATTCTGCCCCCGCAACTTTGAGCGGGGGCATACCGACCTTGGCTTGGTGTGATTGTGACGCTGCGACCAAGAGTCAGCCATACGGTGAACGCTGTACCGGTACTCATCGCACATCACTGATTGGGCGGCGAATCGAGCATTAGGAGTGATTGGTGCGGCGGCGAACAGACGCCGGAATACCGATTCGGTGACGATCGGATGTTGGCTTGGATTGAACTGTGCAGGGTTGGCCGGTGATTGCCGATGAGAAAGTATGTCAGTCGATTCCCGAAGGAGCGCGCTGGAGAGGCGCTAATTCACTGGGAGGAGCGCGAGCTAATGGAGAAGGCCAAGAAATTAGGAGTAGACACGAAACCTCTCAAGAAGAAAGGCCGCCGTCGCTAAGCTTTCAGGTTCTAAACTTCCACGCTGTGGAGCCAAGGCAATACCGGGGAGGGATCATGGAGAGGCACGGTAAAAACAGCGAGCCAATGGACGCGGTAGGGACGATCATCGCTGAACGCCCCCCGCACAGAACCGTACGAGCGCGTCTACGCACACGGCTCCCACCTTGGATGAGTGGCGAGGAAGCGGGCGGGAGGATTAAGGATGCAGTACACGTGGAGCTGGAAGCCATTGCGTGAAGATCGGGAGGTACCGATCCCACGCGACTCGTCGTTGACTGCGGCGGCGCAGTTCTGCTTTAATTGCCTGCAGCTTGGCCACCATGCGCTTCTTTGCCGTTTTCCGCCAGACGTTCTTCGGGCACAGCGACAGCAATGACACCCGACATAGGTTCGCTGGGATCTACGATCGCAAGGCGGCCGGCAGTCGATGGAGCGCCGCTGCTCATAGGCTGTCTCCTCAGACCATTTGTTATTTTGTTCGCGTCCTACGGAGCGCGGGAATGTACTTTACCCGCCGGTAACAATCAAGAAGTTTGGCGGGCGGGCGGCACACCCTTCCACACCACCCAAACGAACGCCGTTTAATTTCCGGGTGCGACGCCCTTTGGTTTTTGAAGGGTGCGGGTTTAGACGCCGCAATTTCGACCACCGCAGCACAGTACATCCCCCAATATCATTTCGACGATTCTGTTAGGGCGTCCCGCGGCGGACCGATTTTGAGAATCGCAAAATCTGATTCGGTGTCCTTCTCAGTGTCCAATCGGCCAAAGAAAACGCCCTCAGCAGCTTGCGGCCACTGAAGGCGTTTTGTTGAACACTCAGGACGTTAAGAACGTCTGGGACAGTGATTTTCTCACTCTCAAGCAGCGGGTTGGAGGTTCGAGTCCTCCCCGGCTCACCACTTCTTTGTATTGTTCCGGATAGCGCTTGTGCGAACGCCTAGAGATCTCAACGGTGACACAGCGGCATTGTTGCAGACCCGCACACTACATTCTGGGTTTGTCGGTGCGCGGAATCACAAGAGTTCTTCCAATTGTTCAACGCTAAGATCGGCATCCCGCAGTATGCTTTTCAGCACTTTTGGATGAAGTGTTTTCGCCGCGTGAAACGGAACGGTCACGCGTTTGCCGTCCGCATACTTGAAGATCATGTGGCTGCCGCTTTGTCTTGTCAGCGAAAATCCCGATTTTTCCGGCGCTACGATAATCTGTCGGGCGGTGAGGCGCGGAAGCCGGGGCATCACATGCTGACTTCTACTGTCGAGACACTCACGGAAACGTGTTCAGGTATTTCCTCGCCATCGGCTACGCGATCTTCGATGTGTAAGCGAATTGCATCCTTGATGTTGGCGAGAGCTTCCTCGTACGTATCGCCCTGGCTATAGCAACTTTGCAGGGCGGGACACGACACAAAATAGCCATCAGCATCGGATTCGAAGACGATGGGGAGAGTGAGTTGCCTCATGTGCAAATTATAAGGCTTCAATGCGCGAACGCCAATCAGAATGATATCGTATCTGGCAGTTCCCGTTAACCTGTCGCCAGGGAACGCGTTGCATTCGGAGTCGTACGAGTGATGCACTTTTCAAATCACGCGTGAATCCGTGTTTTCCTGCATTACTGCTGCGCAACTTCCTGCACTCTAAGGTTTGCTTTGCCGGATGCGCCGCGATTTCTCGTTCCATTGTGGGCGTCGTCCTGTAAAATTCCCTCACGCAGCGTTGCGACGCGCGTGTCTTGCGGCCCCCCTCCCGCTGGCCGCCGGACTTGCTGCTTCATTCTGCCGGCCGGAATGTGCAGTTCGCGAATTTCCGGTGGTGAGTGAAGCAACGAATGGAGAATCAAAGCTAGCAGATGGCAAAGGTCTCTCAACCACCCCCGCCCATTTTCTCCGAACCAGAGGAGACGATTCGCGCCGAGCTCTTCAGCGTCGAGCGCTTGGAGCAGCACGCGGAAAGCCTGGCGGCCGCGCAGCTCGTAGTTACTGATCCCGAGGAAGGGCGGCCGCTTATCCCTCGCGTGCTGGAGAATGGCCGCGTCCTGCTGGAATATTACCGGGCCACCGCGCGCGCCATTCAGCACGAACAGGCCATCACTCCCGCAGCGGAGTGGTTCGTAGATAATTTCTACATCGTCGAAGAGCAGTTGCGCGAAATTCGCGACGATCTTCCGCCGGGCTTTTACCGTAAATTGCCGAAGCTCGCTTCCGGCCACCTGGAAGGTTTCCCGCGCGTCTTCGGTGTCGCTTGGGCGTTCGTCGCGCACAACGACAGCCGCTTCGATCCCGAAGTACTGCGCCGCTTCGTCAGCGCCTACCAGCGCGTGCAGCCGCTGACCATCGGCGAACTCTGGGCGGTAGCCATTACGCTGCGCATCGTGCTGGTGGAAAATCTGCGGCGCGTCGCCGAGCGCATCGTGCGCAGCCGCAACGCGCGCGTGGAAGCCGATATCCTCGCTGATCGCGTGCTCGGAACCGCCGGGCAGACAGCGGTCTCACCCGCCTCCGTGCTGCGCCGCTTCGAAAATAAGCCGCTGGAGCGCTCCTTTGCAGTGCAGTTGGTGCAACGCCTGCGCGATCTGGATCCGAAGGTTGGCCCTATTCTGGTATGGCTCGACGAGCGTCTCGCCGCGCAGGGAACCACCGCGGATGAAATCGTTCGCGCCGAGCATCAAGAACAGGCCGCCATGAGCGTGACCGTGCGCAACATCATCACCAGCATGCGGCTCACCTCGGCATTCGACTGGGAGGAATTTTTCGAAAGCGTCAGCCTGGTGGATGAAGTGCTACGCAACAGCAGCAATTTTGGCGAAATGGATTTCGCCACGCGCGACTATTACCGCCACGCCATCGAAGATCTGTCGCGAGGCTCCGCGCACAGCGAAATCGAAGTTGCCCAGCGCGCCGCACAACGCGCCAAGCGCTCGCGCGCCGAACTTCACGGAGATGGAAATCCGCCCGACGAGCGCAAAGCCGACCCCGGTTACTATCTGATCTCACACGGGCGCCTGGAGTTCGAGCGCGAGCTCGGTTTCCAGGTAGCCTGGCGACGCGGCGTGCTGCGCTTATACGTGCGCCACGCCGTTCCCGGCTATCTCGGCACCATCGCGTTACTGACGGCGCTGATTTTGGCATTGCCCTTGGCACACGCCCGCGAATTGCACGTGAGCGCGCCCATCCTGGTACTACTCGCGTTGCTGGCGTCAGTGCCCGCTTCGGATTTAGCGATCGCGCTGATCAATCGCGTGGTGGCGGATTTATTCGGCCCACGCACTCTGGCTCGCCTGGAATTGCGCGATGGGGTACCGGAGGATTTGCGCACCGTCATCGTCGTTCCCACTCTTTTGACCTCGCGGGACGCGATCAAGGAACAGGTGGAGCGCCTGGAGATACACTACCTCGCGAACATTGACGGCGATTTGCGATTTGCGCTGCTCACCGATTGGGTGGACGCCGCCACGGAGACTCTGCCCGGAGATGATGAACTGCTCGCGGCGGCCGCCAGTGGCATCGCCGGCCTGAACAAAGCTCATGGCCCGGCCCCAGGCGGCGGCGCGCGTTTCTTGCTTTTTCACCGCAAGCGCACTTGGAACGAACGCGAACAGAAATGGATGGGATGGGAACGCAAGCGGGGAAAGCTGCACGAGCTAAACCAGCTGCTGCGCGGTTCCACGCAGACAAATTTCATACCCGTCGCGGACCGTGCCCCAGAATCCATTCCCGGCGTGCGTTATGTAATCACGCTCGATGCGGATACGCGGCTTTCTCGTGGCACCGCGGCGCGTCTGGTCGGCACGATGGCGCACCCGTTGAACAGGCCGCAATTCAGCGCGGAACTGGGGCGCGTGGTGGACGGCTACGGCGTAGTGCAGCCCCGTGTAACGCCGTCGCTTCCCACCGATCGCGAAGGCTCGCTGTTCCAGCGGATTTTTTCCGGTCCAAGCGGCATCGATCCCTACGCTTCAGCGGTGTCCGACGTTTATCAGGATCTTTTTCACGAAGGCTCCTACACCGGGAAGGGAATTTACGATCTCGATGCGTTTGAAGAGGTGATGGCCGGCAAGGTCAAAGAGAACACGCTGCTGAGTCACGATTTGTTCGAAGGCATCTTCGCGCGCGCCGCGCTCGCCACCGATATCGAGCTCTTCGATGAATTTCCATCGCATTACGAAGTGGCGGCGGCGCGGCAGCATCGCTGGGCTCGCGGAGACTGGCAGCTGTTGCCGTGGATTTTCGGACGTGGCGGACTCTCGAAAGAGGAACGCCGCAAAATATCGATTCCCGCGATCAGCCGTTGGAAGATGATTGACAATCTGCGGCGCACGCTTTCAGCGCCGTGCATGCTGCTGCTGATGGTGGGGGGCTGGCTGATACCGCAGGTATCGCCCTGGATGTGGACTCGCTTCGTTCTGGCCACCATCGCCATTCCATCGTTAATCCCTTTTTTCGTTGGTTTGAATGCGCGGCTGAGCGGCACTTCCAAACGCAGCCATTTCCGTGATGTTCTATCCGACCTGTCGCTGGGCGCGTCGCAAATCGGTTTGACGCTCACCTTTATTGCCTACCAGGCGTGGCTGATGACCGACGCGATCGTCCGCACGCTGGTCCGTTTGCTTTTCACACGCAGGAATCTGCTGCAGTGGGTTACCGCGGCGCAGGCCAGGCACGCCGTGGACCTGAACCTCTTGGCTACGTATGGCCGCATGGTGGCAAGCGTTCTGGTAGCCTTCGCCGTGCTCTTGACCGTGGCAGTTGCCCGGCCGCAGGCATTGTGGGCTGCGATTCCGTTAGCCGCACTGTGGGTCGCCGCGCCCGCCGTGGCCCGGTGGGTCAGCATTCCGCCGCCGGTCGACGACGCCGAGCCAATTTCCGCAGCCGACTCGCGGGCATTGCGTTCCATTGCGCGGCGCACCTGGCGGTTTTTCGAACGATTCGTCACCGCCGATGACCGTTTCCTGCCGCCAGATAATTTCCAGGAAGATCCCAAGCCTGTCATCGCCCATCGAACTTCTGCCACCAATATTGGACTTTATCTGCTCTCGACGCTCGCAGCGCGAGACATGGGCTGGCTGGGGGCGCTGGAAGTGGCAGACCGGCTGGAAGCGACGCTGCGAACCCTCGGTCAGCTGGAGCTGTACCGCGGCCATTTTTACAATTGGTACGACACGCGCCGCTTGGTTCCGCTCGATCCCAAATATGTCTCCAGCGTTGACAGCGGGAACCTTGCCGCCAATCTGCTCGTTCTTGGAAACGGCTGCCGCGAAATTGTCCAGGAACCGTTCGCCGCCTCACGCCCGTTCATCGGAGTTGCTGATGCGCTTCAGCTCTTGCGCGAAGCGCTGGAAGGCATTGCCGATACCCAACGCACGCATATCGTAACGCGCAAGCAGTTGGCCAACGCGCTGGATTCGCTGGCCGCGTCGCTCGAACCGGTTCCTGCAGGCGCGCGAGACTGGGCCGCGCGCTTTCTGGAGATTCAGGATCATGCCCAGACGGTGGCTGACATCGCTCAGGCCCTGGCTCAGGAGCTGGGCGCACGGCCGGAGTCCGAATTGCGCGTCTGGGCCGATGCCGCGCGGGCCAGCCTGGAAAGTCACGCGCGCGACGCGCGGATCATGATTCCGTGGCTGCGTCTGGAACCCAGCGAGGTGGTGGCCATGGCGGAACGTCCGCAGGAACAAGCGCCGGACTGGGTGGCCATCGAGCCGTTTTTCCGCCACATGCCCGCGCTGGTGGATGTTCCGGATTGCTGTGAATCCGCGGTGCGCGAATTGGCGACTTTGCGTGCGAGACTCGCCGCGGATTCGGCTACCGATCGCGAAATTCTGCAACGGATTGACGCGCTCACGGTGGCTCTAAACGGTTCCGCGCGGGATGCGTCGGCTTTGACGCGTCGCCTAGTCGCGATCGCGCACTCTTCGCAAAACATGTTTGACGCTATGGACTTCACCTTTCTCTTCGATAATTCGCGCAAGCTCTTCTCCATCGGTTTTCGCGGCACCGACGGAACGCTGGACGACAGTTGCTACGATCTGCTGGCCTCCGAAGCGCGCCTCGCCAGCTTCATCGCCATCGCCAAGGGCGACGTGCCGGCGTCGCATTGGTTCCGTCTGGGCCGGGCGCTCACTCCGGTGGGTCGCGGCTTGGCCCTAATTTCGTGGTCGGGTTCCATGTTCGAATATCTGATGCCGGCGCTGGTGATGCGTTCACCCGCAAACAGCATGTTGAGCCAGACGTACGAGCAAGTTGTCGCGCGCCAAATCGAATACGGAGAAGAGCGCAGCGTTCCCTGGGGAATATCAGAATCGGCGTTCAACGCGCGCGACATGGATTTCACTTATCAATACTCGGGTTTCGGAGTTCCCGGCCTGGGGCTGAAGCGCGGGCTGAGTGAAGACCTGGTAATCGCGCCGTATGCGACGGCGCTCGCAGCGATGATCGATCCAGCGGCTGCCGTGCAGAATTTTACTAGGCTCGCGCGTGCGGGCGCCGCGGGAAGCTACGGATTCTACGAGTCGCTCGATTACACCAGCAGTCGTCTGCCGGAAGGTAAAGACGTCGCGGTAATCCGCGCTTTCATGGCCCATCACCAAGGCATGTCCATTATCGCGCTGGCCGACGTGCTGAATGCCGGCGTGATGCGCGATCGTTTCCATTCGGAACCGATTGTTCGTGCTACCGAGTTGCTGTTGCAGGAACGCACTCCGCGCGACGTGCTGGTCGCGCGCCCACGCGCCGAAGAAGTGACCGCCGCGTCCAAAGTGCGCGAGCTGATTCCTCCGCTGGTGCGCCGATTCAGCACGCCGCACGATGCAATTCCGCGTACCCAGCTGCTCTCCAACGGCCGCTATTCCGTCATGCTTACCTCCGCCGGCTCGGGCTACAGCCGCTGGCGCGATCTGGCCATCACGCGCTGGCGCGAAGACCTCACGCTCGATAACTGGGGCCAGTACATCTTTCTGCGCGACGAACAGTCCGGAAATGTCTGGTCCGCTGGTTTTCAACCCGCCGGAATTGAAGCCGACGAGTACGAAGCCATTTTCTTCGAGGATCATGCCGAGATCGTGCGCCGCGACCGCTCACTCACCACGGCTCTGGAAGTGGTCATTTCGTCCGAAGACGACGCGGAAGTCCGCCGCATTTCGCTCAGCAACGTAGGCAATCGCGCGCGCGACATTCAAGTCACTTCCTATGCGGAACTTTCGCTCACTTCGCAAGCAGCGGACGTTGCTCATCCGGCTTTCGCGAAACTCTTCGTCGAAACCGAATTCGTGCCAGACGTCAGCGCGCTGATAGCCACGCGCCGGAAGCGCTCCGAAGACGAGACCTCGGTGTGGGTCGCCCACGTCCTGGTCACGGATGCCGAAACGGTCGGAGAATTGCAGTTTGAAACGGATCGCGCGCGCTTTGTGGGACGCACCCGCAGTCTGCGGGATCCCGTATCGGTGATGGATGGCCGCCCGCTCTCCAATACGGTCGGTTCGGTGCTCGACCCGATCCTGAGCCTGCGCCGCACGGTGCGCGTGCCTCCCGGCGGCACTGTCCATTTGATTTTTTCCACTATTGCCGCGGCCACGCGCGAGGAGGCGCTGGATCTCGCCGATAAATATCGCGATTCCCGCACCTTCGAACGCACGCACACGCTGGCCTGGACGCAGGCGCAGGTGCAGCTGCATCACTTGGGCATCACTTCTGAAGAAGCTCTGCTGTTCCAGCGCCTCGCAAACGCCGTCCTGTATGTGGATCCATCGCTGCGTCCCACCGCGGATGTGCTGGCGCGCAGTTCGCTGGATATTTCCACGCTGTGGGCGCAAGGAATCTCCGGCGATCTGCCGATCATCCTCGCGCGCATTGACGATCCCGACGACGTGGACATCATCCGCCAAATGCTGCGCGCGCACGAATACTGGCGCATGAAGCAATTGTCGGCAGACGTCGTGATCATCAACGAAAAGGCCGCATCCTACGTGCAAGAGCTCCAAGACTCACTAGAAGCATTGGTGCGCGGAAGCCAGCTGCGTCTTTCTCCCGATTCCGGCGGCGTGAGCGGAAAAATATTCCTGTTGCGGGGCGATCTCCTCACGCCAGAGGCGCGCACGCAACTGCAAGCCGTGGCGCGTGCGGTGCTGTTGAGCCGTCGCGGCACGCTGGCTGAGCAGATCGTACGCTCGCAATATCCGGAACCGGTGGAGCGCACTTTGGCGCGGCCGGCGCGCGGCGCTAAATCTCCAGACGCGCGCTTGCCGCAGCAAACTTTGCAATTCTTCAATGGTCTGGGCGGCTTTGCGGATCGCGGCCGCGAATACGTCATCTCTCTTAACGAGGGCCTGCGCACGCCCGAACCCTGGGTGAATGTCATCGCCAACCCATCATTCGGATTCCTGGTCTCGGAATCCGGCTCGGGCTTCACCTGGTCGCTCAATAGCCATGAAAATCAGCTGACGTCGTGGTCCAACGACCATATTTTCGACACACCCGCGGAAGCAATCTACATTCGCGACGAAGCCACCGGCGAGGTTTGGACGCCCACCGCGCTTCCCGTAAGGGATGAAACCGCGGGTTATCAGGCGCGTCATGGCCAGGGCTTCAGCCGTTTCCTGCACGGATCGCGCGGTATCGCGCTGGAACTCTTGCAATTTGTGCCCGTCGAAGACCCCATCAAAATTTCGCGGCTTACCGTGCGCAACGATACGGATCGCGTGCGCCGCCTCTCGGTCACGGCCTATGCCGAATGGGTGCTAGGCAGCTCTCGCAGCGCCACCGCGCCCTACATCATCACGGAAGTGGAGCCGCAGTCGAAGGCCGTCCTTGCGCGCAGCGCCTGGAGCGGCGAGTTCGGCGGCCGGATCGCTTTCGCTGATTTGCGCGGGCAGCAAACTTCCTTCACTGGCGACCGCACGGAATTTTTCGGGCGTAATGGCACGGCTGATCGTCCAGCAGCGCTGGAGCGCGGCGTTCCGCTCTCCGGCAAGGTGGGCCCGGGCCTAGACCCTTGCGCCGCATTGCAGACCACGATTGAGCTGCGCCCTGGCGCGCGCGTCGAAGTCGTATTTTTCCTGGGACAGACGGAAAACAGAGATCAAGCTCGCGATCTGCTGATGCGTTACCGCACCGCCGACCTCGACAAAGTTTTCGGCGAAGTCACCCGCCGTTGGGACGAAATTCTCGACACCGTGAAAGTTTCCACTCCCGATCCCAGCATGGACGTGTTGCTGAATCGCTGGCTCCTCTATCAAACGCTTTCTTGCCGCGTCTGGGCCCGGGCCGGCTTTTATCAGGTAAGCGGCGCCTACGGATTCCGCGACCAACTGCAGGACGTGATGGCTCTGAACATTTCGAAACGCGGCGTGGCGCGCGAGCAATTGTTGCGCGCGGCCGCTCACCAATTCCTGGAAGGCGACGTTCAGCACTGGTGGCATCCACCCTCAGGCCGCGGCATTCGCACCCGCATGTCCGATGATCTGCTGTGGCTGCCCTACGCCGTCGTCCAGTTCATCGAAGCTACCGGCGACATGACGGTGCTCGAAGAGTCTGTCCCCTTTATCGAAGGCGATCAGTTAGCCGAAGGCCAGAAAGAATCCTATTTCCAGCCGCGCGTTTCAGAAACCCGCGCGACGCTCTTCGAACACTGCGCGCGCGCCATAGACCGCAGCCTCGGGGTCGGCAGCCACGGCCTGCCGCTCATGGGCACGGGTGATTGGAACGACGGAATGAACCGCGTCGGCCAGGACGGCAAGGGCGAAAGCGTCTGGCTCGGCTGGTTTCTGCATACTGTGTTGTGGGAGTTTGCCAAAGTAGCCGATGGCCGCGGCGAACATCAGCGCGCTGAGACGTGGCGTCTTCACGTCAGCAGCCTTAAGGCCGCGCTGGAACGGAATGGTTGGGACGGCGAGTGGTACCGCCGCGCGTATTTCGACGATGGCACGCCGCTGGGCTCCGCGCAGAACGCTGAATGTCGCATGGACGCGATTGCGCAGTCCTGGGCTATCCTGAGCGGCGCGGCAGAACCGGGCCGCGGCGTCCGCGCCATGGCCGCTGTGGACCAGCAACTCATCCGCCGCCCCGACGGCCTGATCCTGCTGCTCACTCCGCCATTCAACCATCCCGATCATGACCCCGGCTATATCAAGGGCTACTTGCCCGGCATTCGTGAAAACGGCGGACAGTACACCCACGCCGCAACCTGGACGCTGATGGCTTTTGCGGAGCTCGGCGATGGCGACAAAGCCGCCGAGCTATTCCGCATGATGAATCCCATTAATCGCGCGGACACCCGTGCCAACGTGCAGCGTTACAAGGTTGAGCCTTACGTGGTTGCGGGGGATATCTACGCCGAGGCGCCGCACATCGGCCGCGGCGGTTGGACCTGGTACACCGGTTCGGCGGGATGGCTCTACCGCGCGGGAATGGAAGCAATACTCGGTTTCCGTGTGCGCGGAACTCTACTCTCGATTGACCCCTGCATCCCGCGCAACTGGCCCGGATACAGTATGGAGTTCCGCTACCACTCTTCGACCTACAAGATCACTGTGGAGAACCCATCCGCCGTCGCGCGCGGCGTGGCTCTCACCGAACTTGATGGAAAACTCCTGGCCGGCTCTGCCCCGATTCACCTGGTGGACGACGGCGTGGTGCATCAGCTGCGTATCGTATTAGGGTGAGAATAGAACGTGAACAATCGACTGCTCAAGGGGACTCTGCATTCGTCGAAACAGTCATTAGCTTCATTTCATCCGCAGTTACATTCGTTGTCGGGTTCGTCTAACATTAATTGTGCGGACTAGGGACATATTTAGGCCAAGAAAGTTGTCACGCCGGAAGTTGCTGCGAGATTTGGCGGCGCTCTCCGCCTCGGCCATTCCGATCGCGGGAGGGTTTTCGCTTCAGCATTCGCTTGCCAGCCGACAGGCAGCCCCCACGGCCCCCGCCGCGCCTTCGCAGCTTCCGCCTCCCAGCTACCTTTCTCCCAGAGATGATTCTTTCCTTGAGGAACTCGAAAAGGCAATCTTTCAGTTTTTCTGGGACCAGACCAATCCTAGTACCGGAATGGTGAAGGACCGTTGCAACGTGCGCTCCTCCGATAACGGAGTAGTGAGCAGCATCGCGGCCACGGGCTTCGGCCTGACCGCGCTGTGCATCGGCGAAAAGCGCGGCTATGTCTCCTTCACTCTGGCGCGCGAACGCGTAATCAACACCCTGCGTTTCCTGTGGAAGAAGCTGCCCACCGAGCGCGGTTTCTTCTATCACTGGGCCAACATCAATACCGGTGAGCGGCTCTGGCAGTCCGAATTCTCCTCGATTGACACAGCCATTTTGCTCTGCGGCATCCTCACTTGCCGCCAGCACTTCGAACACTCAGAAATCAGCGAGCTGGCGCACGAAATCTTCAATCGCGTGGACTGGGACTGGCTCTCCGAAGATACGCGCATCCTGCCGCACGGCTGGAGCCCGGAAACAGGTTTCCTGCAATATCGCTGGGACAGCTACAGCGAAATGATGATGATGTACCTGCTGGGTCTGGGCTCCACGTCCCACGCGCTAGCCCCTGCGACTTGGGATGCCTGGAAGCGCACCATCTTCGAATTCGACGGCATCAAGTTCATCGGCTCCTACGCGCCATTGTTCGTCCATCAATATTCGCAGGCCTGGTTCGATTTTCGCGGCAAACGCGACCTCTACGCTGACTATTTCCAGAATTCGATCCTGGCGACGGATGTGCACCGGCGATTTTGTCTGAGTCTTGCCAACAGGTTTCCCGATTACAGCGACGATCTGTGGGGTATCACCGCGTCTGACTCCATCAATGGTTACCGCGTCTGGGGTGGCCCGCCGGAAACTGGCCCAATTGATGGCACGATCGTTCCGTGCGCCGCAGCGGGTTCGCTTCCGTTTATGCCGGGCCCGACGATGCGTGTGCTGCGAAACATTGACAACCGTTACGGTGCCGGCACATGGAGCCGCTACGGATTCGTGGATGCATTTAATCCGCTCACGAATTGGTATGACAGCGATGTCGTGGGCATCGATTCCGGAATTACGATGGTCATGGCGGAAAATGCGCGTACTTCGTTTGTGTGGGACACCTTCATGAAGAACCCAGAGGCGCAACGGGGTATGGAACGCGCGGGATTCAAATCCTATCAGCCGCTGGCGCCACAGGAACTTGTCGGCATGCACCCGCGTCCGACGCCATAAGAAACTAGGGCGGGGAATGGGGCGCGACTATCCGCAGTTGTCAATCTCAGCGTGAAGCACGCACGGTAAAATCAGCCCTCGGAAAAATTAACGGTAATTCGCGGCCTGCAATTCAAACATCCCCGCGTAGTGCCCGCCCATTTTGAGCAGCTGGTCGTGCTGGCCCTGCTCGGCAATCTCTCCGTCCTTGAGGACCAGAATGCGGTTGGACATCTTGACGGTAGAGAAGCGGTGAGAAATCAGCAGCGACATCTTGCCTTCCGTCAATTCCGAAAAGCGCTGAAACACTTCGTGCTCGGAACGCGCGTCCAGCGCCGCTGTAGGCTCGTCCAGAATCAGCAGCTGTGCATCGCGCAAATAAGCGCGGGCGATAGCGATCTTCTGCCATTCGCCGCCGGATAGATCCACGGCGCCTTCAAACCGCGAGCCCAGAACCTGATCAAAACCTTTAGGTAGCCGGCGAATCGCCTGTTCGGCCAAGCTCTTATTGGCAGCCGCGCGAATCTGGAACGGATTGTTGCGCTCCTCGATGCGGCCGACAGCGATGTTGGCCGAAGCCGTCATCTCATAGCGCATGAAGTCCTGGAAAATCACGCCGATTTCCTGCCACAAACTCTCCAGGTCGTACTCGCGCAAATCCTTGCCATCCAGAAGAATCTGTCCTTCGGTCGGATCGTACAGGCGCGTCAGCAACTTCACGATGGTGGTCTTGCCCTGGCCGTTTTCGCCGACGATCGCGATGCGTTCTGAAGGCGCCAGCTTGAAACTTACGTTCTTCAGAATCATGCGCGAGCTGCCCGGATACGCGAACGACACATTCTTGAATTCGAAACCCTGCTGAATTTTCTTGGGAGCGGGCACGGCGCCGGGCTTCGAGAAAATCTTCGGCTTCACGGCGAAGAATTCCAGCAAGTCGGTCATGAACAAGGCCTGGTTTGCGATTTCCGAAAAGGTAGTGAACACCGCCTGGATGTTGGAGCTCGCTCCGCCAATCGCGCCGGCAAGGAAAATCATGGTGGCCAGCGAGATCATGCCGATCACCGTGTGATAAATCACGAATATGTAGGTGCCGTAGTAACCTGCGACTCCCACCATCGCGAGCAGCGAGCCGATAAACAGCCGGTGCCGCGCCACGCCTATCGTCTGGTCGTGCAGCTCAGTGGCCACATCCGAATACCGGCCTACCAGAAACGGAGCCAGTCCAAATAGCTTCAGTTCTTTCGCGCCTTCTTTGGTCCCGCCCAGCAGCCGCAAATAATCAAGCTCGCGGCGCGCGGGAGTCTGCTGGAAGCTCAGCGAATATCCCAGGAACGCGAAATGCGTTTCGCCCAGAAACGCTGGAACCACGCAAGCCACCAGCGCGATCAACAACCACGGAGAATAAACGAAAATTCCGGCCGCCAAACTGACCGTCGTAATGGTCTCTTGAATCAGCCGGCCGGAGATCTTGATCATCTGCACGCGGTCGGTGCTCTGCACACGAGCGCGTTCCAGCTTGTCATAGAAGACCGGATCTTCGTACGACATCAAATCCAGATTTGCCGCGTGCTTCATCAGGCGCACGCTAATGTGCTTCATGAACCGTTCGGCCAGCGTGGTATCGCAGAAATCAATCACGCGCATCAGTATGGCCGCGACCCCGGCCAGTAAAAATTCCAACGTTACCAGCCCCCAAAAATAATGTGGCAGGGGCGTTTGCTTGGCGTTCAATGCGTAAATTGCAGCGATGATCATCTGCGTGACCGCCAACATCGAAAGCGGAATCAGCGCAGCCACCACGCGCGAAGTCAGGTTCGCGACGGCCACGCCAGGCGCGGCATCCCAAACATATTTCATTACCGGGGGAATGTTCTTCAGCGCGTGCAGGCGCTCTGCCCATCTAGGGCTTGGTATATCCTCGGCGGGTTTTACTTCTTTGCCAGCTGGGTGACCAACTAAAGCTCTTGTACTCACGACTGGGTCTCCGTTCTCAAGTACTGCCGTCTCGCCTCTCGTTCATGTCTATCGGCGAAACTCAATTATCAGGGAGTGCACGTCCGGTGCCAAGACGATTTCCCTGTAACTTGCTAATAAGTAAAGACCTACAGATTTGGCCGAGTTCTTGCTCCGCGATTTTTTTTCGTGGTCACGGCAAGTTCTACTCGAAATCGCAACCGCGAAAATATATAGAGTTTGCGGCCCTGCAGACAATCCAGGAAAGTCTCGATGTCCCGAACAGGTTCATCCCCATTTAAGAATACCTGATAAACCTGATCTGCGCGACGCTGCGGAAGAGCGTATGGTTGAGATGTGGCTACGCTCGTCACCAGCGCTCCGCGCGGCACCGTCGGGTCCAGCTGGGCAAAAGTGCAGAATTTCGCTCATAAGCTGAAGACTAAAGCCAAGCGCGCACTGTGGCGTTCCAAGGACGGCTGGCGCCAGCTAACGGCCGGCATGGAGGCCGAGGATCTCTGGACGCAGTTCAAGGCCGAAGCGCACGCCAGCTCCAACCTCTATAAGCGCGACGTTGACTGGCACGCCGTGCATTCGCAGACGGCCTGGAAGCAGCCATTCAAAATCGTCGCCGCGCTCTTCGCGGGAATACTCAAAAAATTGTCGCCGGCCCGCCGCGTGTTGTTGGTATTCAGTCTGATTCTGGCGTTGCTCTCCGTCATTGGCTTTCAGTTTCTTCTCCTCACCACCAGGGTGGAATTTCTGGCGGCCTTCGCGGGCATGCTGATCTTGCTGGTTATGGTGTTGGGCGATCACGTCGCCATGAAACGCGACATCGAAATTGCCCGCGAAATCCAGCGCTGGCTGGTCCCGCGCGTCCCTCCTGAAGTTCCCGGAGTTGATATGGCGTTCGCCACGCGACCTGCTAACACCGTGGCTGGCGACTACTACGACGCTTTTCGTCGCGCCGCGGATGGTCCGCTGCTGATCGCCGTCGCGGACGTTTCCGGTAAGAGCGTGCCGGCCGCCATGCTTATGGCCAACTTCCAAGCCAGTCTGCGGGCACTCGCGGGTGCGCCGGGGTCGCTTTCGCAACTTGTCACGGACTTAAATCGCTTGGCCTGCGGTAACAATCTCAACGGCCGCCGCTTCACCACCGCGTTCTTGGCTGAACTAGATCCCACGACCGGTGAACTCAACTATCTTTCAGCCGGCCACAACCCTCCGATGCTGGTGCGGCAAGACGGCAGCATCGAGCGCCTGAACTCCGATAGCATGCCCCTGGGAATCGAGCTGACCGAAAAGTTTGTGGCGGGTAACACGATTCTGGAGCTCGACGACCTGCTGGTTATCTACACCGATGGGGTGACCGAGGCGCAGAACGAAAGAAACGAACAGTTTGGGGAAGACCGCCTGCTCGCGTTGCTGCAAGCGAGAATAAAGGAACGAGCCGCGGTCACCCTTTCCGGAATCATGAGTCGTCTCGACGAGTTTGTCGGCGTAGCCCCGCAGCACGACGACATCACTTGCCTGGTCGTCAGCCGCAATTAGCACGCACCGCATCGAAACGCCGCGCTTCCACTCAGCAGCGCTCGATGATCGCCGCGATTCCCTGGCCGACTCCGATGCACATGGTGCACAGCGCGTAGCGCCCTTTGATTTCGTGCAGCTGATACATTGCCGTGGCGGCGAGGCGCGCGCCGCTGGCACCCAGCGGATGCCCAATCGCGATCGCTCCGCCGTTGGGATTCACGTGTTGCGCGTCGTCCGGCAATCCCAATTCTCTCGTCACTGCCAGCGCTTGCGCTGCGAAAGCCTCGTTCAGCTCAATCACATCCATCTGCGAAATCTTCAGGCCCGTCTTTTCCAGCAGCTTCTTCGTCGCCGGCGCTGGCGCGATTCCCATGATCCGCGGAGCCACTCCCGCCGTCGCCGTCGCCACCACGCGCGCGCGCGGCGTCAGACGATACTTCGCAACCGCTGATTGCGAGGCTAGCAGCAGCGCGCACGAGCCGTCGTTTACTCCCGAGGCGTTTCCGGCGGTCACCGTGCCGTTAGGCTTCACGATTGGTTTCAGTTTCGCCAGCGCGTCCAAAGTCGTGTCCGGACGCGGATGCTCGTCCGCATCAAAATTCCTTGGGTCGCCCTTCTTCTGTGGCACGGGCACCCCGACAATCTCCTGCTTGAAAAATCCAGCCGCATGCGCGCGCGCCCAGCGCTGCTGTGTGCGATACGCAAATGCATCCTGGTCCGCGCGCCCCACGTGATATTCCTCCGCCACGTTCTCCGCCGTTTCCGGCATCGAATCCACTCCATACTTCGCTTTCATCAGCGAATTGATGAAACGCCAGCCGATCGTGGTATCGAACGTCTCCGCATTGCGGCTGAACGCGCTATCCGCTTTCCCGGTCACAAACGGAGCGCGCGTCATGCTCTCCACCCCGCCGGCAATGATCAACTCCGTCTCGCCGGATTTGATCGCGCGTGCTGCGATCCCCAGCGCGTCCAGGCTCGACCCGCATAACCGGTTGATCGTCGCGCCCGGCACTTCCTTCGGCAGTCCAGCCAGCAGCAGAGCCATGCGCGCCACGTTGCGATTGTCTTCGCCGGCCTGGTTCGCGCAGCCGTAGATCACATCATCCAACGCCGCCCAGTCCACGCCCGGATTTCGCTCCCGCAACGCGCGAATCGGAATCGCTGCCAGGTCGTCGGTGCGAACAGTCGCGAGTGAGCCGCCGTAGCGACCAAACGGCGTGCGCACTGCGTCGCAAATGAAAACTTCGTTCACAAGATTTCTCCGCTGCATTCGATGAGGATGTGCCCGCTCTCGATTCGCCGCCGCGGCGCGCAGTGCGCGCGAGTACAACGCTCCGAGCGCGATTATCGGCCAGCTATCGGCATTGCCCAGCCCAGTATATCCGACCACACGACAGTTTCCGCCGCCGTACGTGCTTCACAGGAAATAGAATCTTCATGTAAGCTAACGCCATGAGCGAAAAAATACGCAAGAGCGACGCGGAATGGCGTGCCGAGCTGGACGACAATCAATATTACGTCACGCGGCAGCAGGGAACCGAACCGCCCTTCACCGGCGAGTACGAAAACCAGGAAGCCGAAGGAACCTACAACTGCGTCTGCTGTGGCCAGCCGCTGTTTTCCTCCGACGCCAAATTTCATTCCGGCTCAGGTTGGCCCAGCTATTATCAGCCGATCGCGGCCGATAACGTGGAAATGAAACGCGACATCAGCCACGGCATCGCGCGCACCGAAGCCATCTGCAGCCGCTGCGATGCGCATCTGGGCCACGTCTTCGACGACGGTCCCGATCCCACCGGCCTGCGATTCTGCATCAATTCCGCCGCGCTAAAGCTCGAGGAAAAAAAGAAGCACGAGAAGTAGTCGTTTTTACCGCGCGCTCTCTAATGGTTGAAGTAAATAATCTCAGGATGCTCGTTCCCAGGATTCGCATCGGTCGAAATCCCGCGGAAACTCCCAGGCGAAACGATGTAGAACACCATCCCCGAAGGCAAGCCGATCGTCGAGCCAATCTGCATCGTCCCGCGGCCGCTTGCGCCCACCACGTAATTGGGAATCACCAGCGTCTGATCCGTATGCGGCGTTCCATCGTTGTCCGATTCGTCCAGGATTCCCGTCATGGATCCGTTGCCGTTCAGTGAATTCAACTGTCCGCTGATATTCAGCGTCGCCGGATCCAAAGTGGTTTCGGCGCTCAAGGTGTACCCACCTTGAATGGACGTGGTGGAAAACGGAGCAGTGGATGTTTGCGCGTCTAGGAAGCCGTAAGTAACGGCAGCATCTGAGCCAATCAATAATCCCTGATTTGGCCCGGTCAAATATGCCGCCGCAAATCGCGCGCCCAGTCCGGTGAACGCCATGCGGCCATTCCCGCTGGGGTCCGCAACATAACTTCCTGTCGCAGTGTTGTTCGCGGTGACCGCTCCGCCGTCGTTTTGGTCATAACTCACGCTCGCGACGCTCGTGCCGTCACCGGTCAACAGACCCACGAGGACCGTGGCGTTGCTCCCATCCAGGCCGCTGCCCGTCGCCACGCTGATTCCGCTCAACGCCGTAGCATCGAACGCCGCGCCCGGCTGCTGGAGGAACATCTCGCCGCCCAGTCGGGGATCCAGGGCATCGGTGGGGGTGATGGCCATCAGGAAAATGTCGTTCGCTGAAACGAAATAGAACGTGTACTGCGTGGTGACTGGCGCCGACCCAGGAATTTGATATGTCAAAAACAAAAGACCCTTGTTGTTGCTTGAACCTACGGCGAAGGTTGCGGTAAATGCCACCGCCGGACTGTACGTTCCCCCGTCGTTGACGTCGAACATTCCCGGGGTCACCTGGGAAACGCCGTCAGCGTGCGCGACGCCCACAATTACTTCAGATTTTCCCAAGTTGTCCTGCCCGTCCAGCTCCAACACATAATTTCCGCTGAACGCTGCCGCAGTCAAAGCCCCGCCCACCACCGGCTTGATAATTCCCGATCCATGCGTCTGGGGCGTGCCGAGCGTGTCGTTCTCGATCATGTGAAAATTGCCGCCGGAATCCTCAGCCAGTACGTAATTCGTGGTGCTCATCGCGCCCTTGCTGTTCGTCGTAATCCATTGCATGGTGCCGCGCCCATCGCTGCCGATCGTGTAAGTTCCGGTGAACTGGGACCCGGTGAACACGCCCAAAGTGCCGCCGGAACGATTGCTGTCAAGCTGCCCGCCCTGAATCGTGCCGGTTCCGCTGGCCGTGAAGTTGCCCGCCATCTCCACGTTGCCGCCCGAATCGAACCCATGGAACAGGAAGCTGTAACTGCCGCTGAGCAGCGTGTTGGAGCTCGCGGTCCCGGTGTTGATTACGATGCTCAAGGATTGCACCGCGGATTTCGTTGAATTCGCATCCTCCACTTGGACGGAGAAATTGGAGGTGGTCGCCAAGATCGGGATGCCCGATATGATGCCCGTCGTAGGATTCAACTTCAGGCCTGAGGGAAGCTGGCCGCCCGTTAGGCTCCACGTGTAGGGAGCCACACCGCCTTTAGCCACCAGATTAGCCGTGTACCCCGCGGCCACTGCGCCCGCAGGCAGAGGTGGCGTCACCGCCTGCAGCGGCGCGACCGCGAGGATCGAAATAGTTACGCCCGCTGCCGATGCGGCATGCTGCGGCGGAAGCGCCGAATCCGACACCGTCGGGAAAAATGTGAATACGCCCGAAGTCGTCGGCGTGCCGCTGATTAACCCGGACGAAGTGTTCAGTTCAAGTCCCGGCGGTAAGGTACCCGGCGGCACAAACCACGTCAGTGGCGGAACGCCCCCGGAGGAAGCAATCGAAGAGCCATACGCGGTCCCGGTAAAGCCGTTCGCCATGGCCGTCGAAGTAATCGAAAGCGATGGCGGTGGATTAATAGTGACCGTGAAGACCGGCGAGGCCACGGTCAAAGGCGGCGTCCCGAAGTCGGTGGCATTGATTGTGAACGTGGACGTTCCCGTGCTGCTGGGCGTCCCGATAATCGTTCCCACGTTATTCAGTTTCAAGCCGGCAGGCAAGGTGCCCGTGCCCACGCTGTAACTGATCGGCGCCACTCCGCCGCTGGTAACGATTGTCTGGTTGTAGGCAACGCCATTGGAACCGTTGGGCAGCGAAACGGTTGTGAAAGTCACTGGAAGCACAATCGTAATCGTCGCTGTCGAGGTGATACCCGAATTCGCCTTGGCGATGGCTTCCAGGGTTACTGAGATCCCGGTAGTGAGGCCGGACGGGGCAGTGTAGGTAACCGACGTAGCGGTGATGTTGGTCAAGGTGCCGCAACTCGTCCCGGCGCAGCCCGAACCTGTCAGCGGCTGCCAGGTCACTCCCAGGTTGCGCGTATCATTGCCCAGCGTCGCGACGAAAAGCAGCGATTGTCCCTGATCCATGGTGGAAGTTTTGGGAGTAATCGCCAGCGTGATGGAGCCATTTCCGCCGCCGCAGCCCGAAATGAACGTCAAGCTCAGAAAGCCAATCAACACGCACGCGAGCGGCGCCAGCCGATTCCAGCGCGCTCCAACGGTCACGTTCTCTCTCTTCCTCGGCGCCAATAATCTATTCATTCGGGCATACACCTTCAATGTCGTCATAGCACCTTGGATTTCTTTTTCGGATCCGCCCGGAACGGAGGGAGTCGCTCCCACATCGAACCATTGGCTCATTTAACGAAACTAGTTGAATAACAAAACCGCCGCAGCGTGTCAACGCACATCTCCAGCCGACCGTCGGCTCGCCGCCTTCAAACGCTTATACCCACCAGAGATTTGATTTGCGATAATGCGCCCCATCGGTCAGCCATAAGGATGCAGACCAGCCGAACCCCGTTGCCCGGCCCTCGTCGCCGTTTTTTGCGCCGCTCGCGCCCAGAACCGCTTCGGCCGCACGCTGATTCGGTATGCATCCCGTAACCGAACAGCGCTGCCGCCGGACGCACAAGTGACCTGGCGACCAGCAGGAGCGGATTGTGAAACTCTGGCGTGCTGCTGTGATGGTCTGTTCGGTGCTGATTATCGCGGCAATTACCTGGGGCCAGGCATTCCGCGGAAGCATCATCGGGCACGTGGAGGACGCCTCCGGCGGCCGCATTCCTAACGCCACCGTCGTGCTCCATGCGCGCGCGTCTTCGCTCGAGCGCTCCGTCACCAGCGACAACCACGGAGATTTCCGCGCCGATGATCTGCCTCCTGGCGGCTACCACGTCAGCGTCACCGCCCCGGGGTTCGCCCAGGCTGACTCGGACCTCGAAGTGGTGGTCAGCATGGTGAAGGAGATTACCGCCGCGCTGCAGCCAGACGTCGTTCAGCAGACTGTGAAGGTGCGAGCGCAGGCTTCTTCGATCAGCACCGAGCAGATCGATCTTTCGAGCGCCGTGCACCAGGGCGCGGTCTCAGCGGAAGACTTGCAGGACATCCCGCTCGCGCACCGCAGCTTCGCCAACATCGCTTTCCTGGTGCCCGGCACCGAGCCGGTCGAGCCTTCCGATCCCACCAAGGCGCGCATCACCGCGGTTTCTTTCGGCGGCAGTTCCGGCTTGAACGTCGAACTTTCCGTGGACGGCGGTGACAATTCCGACGACTACATCGGCGGCTTTCTGCAGAACTATTCTCCCGACGTCGTGCAGGAATTCGTGGTGCGCACTTCGCAGGAAGACGCGGACACCGGCCGCACCACCGGCGGCTCGGTGGTCCTAACCACTAAGCGCGGCACCGACAATTGGCACGGCGATGCCGCCGTCTACGAACGCGCGGCTGCACTGAATGCTCGCCTGCCGATCGATAACCCGCCACCAGAACCCAAACAGCCTTTTTCCCGCCAGAATTACATCGGCACACTCGGCGGCCCGGTGGCCAAGGGCAAGAGCTGGTTTTTCTCCTCGCTCGAATACGTTCATGAAGACGCCAGCATCGCCTACAGTCCCGCCAGCATTTCGGAATTTAATTCTTTGGCAAGCTTGGCCACGGAAGGCTTGGTCCCGGAGGTAAATTCCGTCGCTGTTCCGCAAAATGCTCCCGTTCCATTTCACGACTATCTACTGACCACGCGTTTTGACTGGACGCAATCCGCGCGCTCGCAATGGTTTCTGCGCGCGGCCGTGGATCGTTACACCACCACCAACGATCTCGTCCAGCAAGCCACTTTGCCGTCCACCGGCGCGACCTCGCGCTCCAATTACATGAACCTGCTGCTCAGCCAGCAATTCGTCTTCAGCCCCGCGTGGGTCGGCTCGTTCGTTTTCGAAGCCAGTGGCCTACATCACACCGAGCAGCGCAACGGAGATCTCGGCTACGCGCTCGCCTTTCCGTTCAGTTCCACCGACAGCGCCATTTCCGGCTTCGAAACTTATGGCGACAATCAATTCGTCACCCCCATCACGGCCTTTCCGGTTCTGCGCAATCAGGAAAAATACCAGTTCCGCTATGACCTCACGCACACCATCGGCAAACACGCCCCGCGCTTCGGCATAAATTTCATCCACGAACCTGTAATGAGCGGCGCACTCGCGGGCAACGCCGAAACGCTCATCCAGTATCCGGAAAATCCCAGCTTCTACGCCGCGAATCCGTCGCAGTTCTACAACGATCTAACTTGCACCGAGCCTGTTCCAGCCGGCGTAACCTGTACTGCAACTCCCGCCGCGAATGGCAGCTTCACTCAAAACGTTCAGCGCCTCGACCTCTACGTCGAAGACTCCTGGCGCGTCACTCCCCGCCTCACCGTAAACTACGGCCTGCGCTACGACACGACTTTCGGATTGTTCGACGCTTCCGGGCGCAGCCAGCTCGAGAATCCCGCATACCTAACGCTCAAGGCTCTGGGCATCCCGCTCGTCAGCAGCACGCCGCAGGATTATCGCCACGCTTTCGCGCCGCGCCTCGGCATCGCTTATTCTCCCGGGCAATCGGGATCCACGGTCTTCCGCGCCGGCTTCGGCCTCTATTACAACGACCTCGCGCAAAATGGCTGGGTCACTGCATTCCAAGCTGTAAACACGCCTGCTGGCCCTTGCGTCGTGCCTACTGATCCCGGCTGCCTGCCCGCCGGTTCCGCTGGTGCGCTGATTGATGGCCGCTACCGCACGCCCTACGCCATTCACACCACCGCGGGCTTCGAGCATGCGTTCAATGCTCAGTGGCTGGTGAGCGCCGATTACACCCACGAGCAAGGCAATCACGGCTATCGCCGCTACGATTTCACTTCCGGCGTGAATCTTCCCGCCGACGCGCCAGACATCGCGCTGTTTAAAAGCGACAATCGCTCCAGCTACAATGGCCTCTCGATTCACCTGCAAGGCAACGTCTCGCGCCGCTTCAATCTGATCGCGAATTACACGCTCTCGAAAGCGCAAACCTGGGGCTGCGTCCTGGGCGAGCTGTTCGATTACGTAAACGGCGTCTGCAATCCGCTCGATCCTTTTGCCAAGGGCGATTACGGTCCTTCCGGTGAAGACGTGCGCGACCGGTTCGTTCTGGCTGGCGTTTTCCGGCTTCCTGCCGGATTCGAAGTCTCTCTCCTCGGCCAAGCCGAAACCGCTCGCCCGTTCACCATCACGAACACAGACGGCACGGATCGCATCACCGTCAACGGCGTCAAGACTTCGCTCGACGAATTCCGCGGGACTCCCTACATCCAGTGGGATTTCCGCGTCAGCCGGCCCTTCACATTTCACGAACGCTTTACCGCGACTCCGTTCATCGAATTTTTCAATATTTTCAACCGCAATAATCCCGGCGCGAACTACGTCACCAATGTGGGCGCGTTCCCCGTGCCTGTAAACGACACCTCGAACATCACCGGCCTCTGCGCCAACCCCCCCGCCTGTTCCACCTTCACTCCCATCACCGGTCTCAAGCAATTGAGTTTTCCCGCGGGCGCTCTCGGCGATTTCTTCGGCCCCGGCACCACGGTAGGCGGCGCGTTCGCAGCCCAAATCGGCGGCCGCTTCACGTTTTAGGCTAAGCAATTCGTGCTTCGTGTTTTTCTTGGCCGATCGTTGGCTCGTATTGTAAACTCGCATTTTCCGAGGCTAAGAGCCCTAGCTCACTTCAAGCCCATGCTTAAGGTTCTTCTTCGACGGCTCCCGACTTCCGCAATCGCCGGATTCCCGCGCGGGTTTCTGCCGCTTATTCTTCTTGCCGGCACCATCGCAGGCGCCGCGGCGGCCTCCGCTGATGCTCCCAGGCCATCCGCCGTTTCAATCGGTCCCGGCCTGCAATTCGCAGTCGCGGACTTCGACGGCGACCATCGTCCCGACCTCGTCGGCGTTGAATCGGGTCCAAACGGCATCTCGCGGACCAATTATTGGCTTCAACTGCAGTTAAGCGCCGCTGGCAGGCAAACGATTTTGCTCGTCGCGCCCTCTGGCGGCCTGCAAATCGCTGCCCGGGATGTGAATGGCGATCAAATTCCGGACCTGATCCTCACCACATCGTGGTTGCGCCAGCCCGTAGCTATTTTTATTAACGATGGTCACGGAAATTTCACTCGCGTAGCACCAGACGCGTTTCCGGAAGCCTTTCGCGAGCCTCCATCCAACTGGGACTCCACCAGCGATCGAATACCGGACTCAGTCGCCGTACCTCCGTCGTCGCGCGCCGGATTTTACGACGCTACAACGCGCTTGCCGCGTTCCATGCCGCAGGCCAGCGCCATCGCGCTATCGAGTGGCGGATTTCTTCCCAGTCCGTTTTTAATCTCTTCACCATGCCGCGCTCCTCCCTCCGAAGTTCGTTACTTCTAAAAACCCGCTGGGGTTAGATTCTTCGTCCGTCGCGCACAAGAATTCGCGACGCTCGTGCTGATCTTCTTCCGCACCGCACACGGGGCGAAGTTTGCCAAAGCCCCGAGACTCAGCGACACGTCCCGTTTGTCGATTCGCGCGCCGGCGCATTTTCCGCAACCGGGCACAGACCGCGCTGGCCGCACACACAGAAAAAGCCTTCCTGACGCAACTTGTCGCGGAGGGCACATGAGACCCCATCAACCGAGCCCCACGGAGGGCCCATGATTCGCGCCGTCGTCAACTACGCTCTCAACAATCGTTTCATTATCCTCGCGCTCGCCACCCTGCTGCTCATCTGGGGCGCAATTTCTTTCCACCAACTCCCCGTGGAAGCCTATCCCGACGTTGCCAACAACTACGTCCAAATCATCACCCAGTGGCCGGGCCGGGCCGCCGAAGAAGTCGAACAGCAAGTCACCATTCCCATCGAAATCCAAATGAACGGAATTCCGCATCTCGAGCATCTCCGCTCTGTCTCACTGTTCGGGCTTTCCAGCGTGATGCTGATTTTCGACGATAAATCCTCCAACGACTGGAACCGCCAGAAGGCGCTCGAGCGCCTTTCACTGGTCACGCTGCCGCAAAATCTGCAGCCGCAGATGGGCACGGACTGGAGTCCCGTCGGCCAGATTTTCTGGTACACGCTGAAGAGCACCAATCCCCGCTACGACTTGATGGAGCTGAAATCCATCGAAGACTGGACGCTGGAAAAACAATTCAAGTCCGTGCCGAATGTTGTTGATGTCTCCAGCTTCGGCGGCCTCACCCGCGAGTACCAGGTGCAGGTCGATCCAAACAAACTGGTTTCCTACGGCCTGAGCATCGGCCAGGTGGAGCAACAGCTCGCTAACAACAACACCAATGCGGGCGGCAGCTTCATCGAAGCCGGCCTACAGGAAATCAACGTACGCTCGGTGGGCCTGTTCAGCAGCGTCGCCGATATCGAGCAGACCGCCATCATCGCAAAAAACGGGACGCCGCTTACTGTCAAGGACATCGCCACCGTCGTGCAGGGCCCCAAAATTCGCCTCGGTCAAATTGGAAAAGCGATCCATCGCTCGGATGGTGTGATTATTGATAACAACGACGTCGTCGAAGGAATCGTACTGTTGCGCAAGGGCGCCAATTCGGACGAAACGCTCGCTGGAATTCACGCGAGGGTGAAGGAACTCAACGACCACATCCTGCCTCCCGGCGTCAAAATCGTCCCGTTTCTGGATCGCAGCGACCTGGTGCGTTACACCACCCACACCGTCCTGCACAATCTCACCGAAGGAATCATTCTCGTATCCGTGATTCTCTTCTTATTTCTTGGCAACTTTCGCGGCTCCCTGATCGTCGCCTTGACGATCCCATTCTCCCTGTTGTTCGCATCGATTTGCCTCGGCTTGAATAACATTCCAGCCAATCTCTTGTCCTTGGGCGCTCTGGACTTCGGCATGGTCGTTGACGGCGCCGTCGTGATGGTCGAAAACATCGTCCGCCACCTGACTCACGGAGATTCGAACAACAAAGCCATCCTGGAGCAGATTCGCGACGCCGCTTTCGAAGTGCAACGCCCGGTCTTCTACGCCATCGCCATCATCATCACGGCCTACTTACCGATTTTCACGCTGCAGCGCGTCGAAGGGCGCCTGTTCCGGCCCATGGCCTGGACCGTGGCATTCGCGCTTCTCGGCGCGCTGGTGTTCTCCATGCTCATCGCGCCTGTACTCTGCAGCGTGTTCTTCAAAAATGGCATCCACGAATGGCGCAACCCGGCTGTGGACTACCTGAAGAATTCCTACCGCAAGGCCGCGCGTTGGGCCATCGAGCATCGTCCGGTAACAATCGCCGTCGCAGCCCTCGCTGTGGCCCTCGCGGCCTATCTCGCCTTAGGCGGCGTGATAGGCTCGGAATTCCTACCGCACCTGGACGAAGGCGCCATATGGGCGCGCGGCACGCTTGCACCCAGCACAGGTCCTACCGAAGGCGCCCGCATCATGAATCAGGCGCGCATCGTCTTCGCCTCTTTCCCGGAAGTAACCCAGGTCGTCTCGCAGGTCGGCCGCCCTGACGACGGTACAGACACCACCGGCTTCTTCAACACCGAATATTTCGTTGATCTCAAGCCGAAAGATAAATGGCGTCCGGTTTTTGGTAGCGACAAGAACGAACTCATCGGCGCGATGGACCGCGAACTCAGCAAAATTCCCGGCGTCCTCTGGAATTTTTCGCAGCCCATTTCGGACAACATGGAAGAAGCTGTCAGCGGCGTCAAAGGCGAGCTAGCCGTAAAAATTTATGGCGACGATCTCCGGCTCCTCGAAAAGAGAGCCGACGACATCGTCGCCATCATGCGCGGCGTTCGCGGCGTCGAAGACCTCGGCGTCTTTCGCGTCATCGGACAGCCTAACCTGAATTTTGTCGTGGACCGCAAAGCAGCCGCGCGCTATCAAATTAACGTCTCGGATATTCAGGACGCCATTCAGACCGCCGTCGGCGGCAACGCCGTCAGCCAGGTCCTGCAAGGCGAGCAGCGCTACGACCTGGTCATGCGCTATCAGGCGCCCTACCGCGACACGCAGGAAGCAATCGAAAATATTCGGCTGCTCTCGCCCTCAGGCGCGCGGGTGTCCCTGGCTCAACTCACGAAAATCGAAGTACGCGATGGCGCCTCGGAAATTTATCGCGAGGAAAATTCACGTTACGTAGCCATCAAATACAGCGTCCGCGGCCGCGATCTGGGTGGCGCCGTCGAAGAAGCCATCCGCAAAGTGAACGCGCAGGTGAAACTCCCCACCGGTTACCGCATAGACTGGGCCGGCGAGTACGAAAGCCAGAAACGCTCCGAGCGGCGCCTCATGCTCGTACTGCCGCTCACCATCTTGGGAATTTTCGTGATTCTCTACACGATGTTCGGCTCCGTGAAGTGGGCGCTGCTGATTCTCGGCAATGTGGCCATGGCCCCGGTTGGCGGACTCTTGGCACTTCTGCTCACCGGCACGCACTTCAGCGTCTCATCCGGCGTTGGATTTTTGGCGCTGTTCGGTGTCTCCGTGCAGACCGGCGTCATCATGCTCGAATACATCAACCAATTGCGCGCCCGCGGCCACACCATCGTGGACGCCGCGATCGAAGGCGCCGTGCTGCGCCTGCGTCCCATCATGATGACCATGCTCGTCGCCACGCTGGGCCTTTTGCCCGCGGCCCTTTCGCGCGGGATAGGCTCAGACTCGCAGCGCCCCTTCGCCATCGTAATCGTCGGCGGCCTGGTCGCAGCGCTGGTGCTGAGCATTTTCCTGCTGCCGACTCTGTACGTGTGGGTAGCGAGCGAAGGCGACAAACTGCCGGATCTGGAGGCGGGCTTCGACGAGAACGCCTAGGGTTTTTTCAACGGCTTAGTCACGCGCAAGAAATCAGCCCGCGCACTTGGCTGCGGCTTCGGTAAACCGAAAAACTCGCGACACTACTTCATGATGCTGTGCTCGCTGTGCCCGCGGAACAGGTTGGCAGTAGGGTAGTGCGCCTGAATCACATCAAACACATACTCGGACGGGACCATCTGGCCCAGGTCCACGTCCGGTATAGCCCCAGCAACAATTCCAATCAGCATCACTCGATGCAGCGCGGAAGGCACAGGCGGCAGCAGATAAACCGGCGAGCCGCTATTGCCGGGAACGAAATTTCCGGCCAGCAGCCACACCTCGCGCGGCAGCGCCCTGCCGGCCTCCGTCGCCGTGCACTTCATGTAGATCGGCTCTTCGGGAATATTCGAAATCCGACCGAACTTGAATGCGGGGTAGTCGCGTTGCGCGGCCAGCAAAGCGGGCACGAGGCCGGCCGTGACGATCTGGTCGCCGATGCCCACCTTGTAATTTTCGGTTTCGGCTTTAGTGGCGAAGTCCGCTACGGGAATGAACCGCACGTCGTTGCGCAGCAGCTGTTCGACGTGCGTCGAAGATACAGGAATCACCGCCACATCCACGCGATCGTTGGGGCTCGCATACCAGACGTTCTTACCCGCATTCACCAGGCTCAGTGGCACGATGTCCGTTCCGTCCTCTGTCTGCCCCACCTTGAAATTCTTCGCGTTCACGCGCGCGTAAATTGCCTGCGGATTGGCCCACGAACAGGCCGCCCACTTTGGATCCACAATGTGCCGCGCCGTCACGATCGCTACGGAGCTCTGTTTGGGATCCTCCTTTGACGGAATATCCACCAGAAATCCGGTGCCCACTTCAAAGTCCTTCCCCTTCGGGTAGTACAGGAACACGATGCTCTTTTTCACGATGCCCACGTTGAAGGGCATCGAAGACCCGCCCACGCGCACCGCAGGAACCACGAGCACCGCAGCAAGCAGCACCACGACGAAAACGGCAAGAAATCGTTTCACTTTCCTCGCTCCCGGTTAGCTTTGCTGCGGATGATACTTAGAAAACGTCCGTCACACCAGTTCGGCAACTGCTTCACGGGTGCCCGCATCCAACAGTGGGCCCATAGAGAAGGTCGCGGCTCGTCCGCGCGGCCGTAAAATCGCTCGCCGCCGCAAGCTCCACATGATTTTCAATTTGCGCCGTTTTTTAGTATAAACATTTGCTTGGAATTGCCCGGCGCTCTTGCCGGGTCGTATCTCAGCGGGAGGAATGCATTGATAGAAGTTCAGGATTTGACGAAAGCCTACGGCGCCGTCACGGCTGTAGATCACGTTTCTTTCACAGTAAATAAGGGTGAAATTCTAGGTTTCCTCGGACCGAACGGCGCCGGCAAGACCACTACCATGCGCATCCTCACGGGCTACATGCCCGCCACGTCGGGCACCGCGAAGATCGCGGGCTTCGATGTCTTCGGCGACTCCATGGAAGTCCGCCGCCACATCGGCTACCTGCCCGAAGCTCCGCCCGTGTATCCCGATATGACGGTCGAGGATTATTTGGATTTCGTCGCCCGCATAAAGAACGTCCCATCCGATAAGCGCGCCGCGCGCGTCACCGAAGCGATGCAGAAGACCAACTTGGAAGATCGCCGCGCGCAATTGATCAAGCGCCTCTCCCGCGGCTACAAACAGCGCGTAGGCATCGCGCAAGCTTTGGTCCACGATCCCGACGTCATAATTCTCGACGAACCTACGGTGGGCCTCGATCCCAAACAAATCATCGAAGTGCGCAACCTGATCAAAGGCCTCGCCGGGAACCACACCATCCTTCTTTCCACCCACATTCTTCCGGAAGTCAGCATGACCTGCGACCGCGTGGTGATCATCAACAAAGGCAAGATCGCCGCCGTGGACACGCCGCAAAACCTGACCTCGCAGCTGAAGGGCGGCCAGAAAATCCGCGTCGAAGTCCAAGCGCCGGAAAAAGCGCTGCGCGACGCTCTCACCGAAGTCTCAGGCACCACCCGCGTGGACACTGAGCAGCTTCCGTCCCACGGGCATCTTGTGGCCATCGTCGAAACCGCGCAGGGCGCCGACATTCGCAGCGCCATCGCCGCGAAAATCGTGCAGAACGGCTGGCCGCTCTTTGAATTGCGCGGCGTCAGCCTCAGCTTGGAAGAGATTTTCCTGGAATTGACCACCGACGACGCCGCGCACGCGCAGGCATCCGCGAACTGACCGCCATGCGGCACTTTTACCAAGGAGTCTGAAAAACGATGCGCAACCTCTACGCCATCTATCGCAAGGAAATGCGCCACTACTTCGTCTCGCCGGTCGCCTACGTCTGCATCGGCTTGTTCTTGTTCATCAGCGCGGTTTTCTTCGATTTCTTTTTGCGCGTGATTATTCAGCAGTCGTTCCAGATGGAAATGCAGAGCATGCAGTTCGGTATGCCGCCGCAAATTGACGTTCCGGGCCAGGTGTTGCGCGCCTTTCTCGGATTGCTTGCGACGCTCATTCTCTTCATCACGCCGTTTCTCACCATGGGTGTCTTTGCCGAAGAGCGCAAACGCGGCACCATGGAGCTGCTGATGACTTCGCCCATCAGCGAAATTCAGATCGTCCTCGGCAAGTTCCTTGCGTCCCTATCGCTCTTCGCCGTTATGCTGCTGCCCACCGCGGGCTACGCGGCTTACGTGTATTTGCACAGCGAGCCGTTGCCGCCGTGGCGCTTGCTGCTCTCGGGCTACGCCGGAATCATGCTGCTCGGCGGTTCGCTGCTCGCGCTTGGCACTTTCATCTCCTCGCTCACTGAAAATCAGCTCATCGCTGCAGTCCTCACCTTCGTGGCCTTTCTGTTGCTCTGGGTCGTGGATTTGGGGCACACTGCCGACAGCGGCGTCGGTTCCGTTCTGCAGTATCTTTCTGCCAGCCACCACTACGACGATTTTGCCCGCGGGACCATTGACACGTCGGGCCTCATTTATTATTTCAGCTTCATCATTCTTTTCGTTTTCTTAACTGTGCGCTCGATCGATTCGATGCGCTGGCGCCGCGCCTAGTTCCGTCGCGCGCGGCTTGCAATTCATGGAGGAACTTGCAGTATGAAATGGGATCGCGAAGAGATAGCTAGTTTCATAGGCACCATCGGCGTGGCGATGCTCATCGCCAGCGGCGTGCGGTATTCCATTCAAGGGGAACTGCTCACCACGAGCAAAGTGCTGCTGATCGCCGGCGGCGTTTTCGTTCTCGCCGCAGTGATCTTCGGCTTTCGCGGCATCGTCAGAGCGTTCTCCGGCCGCTCCGCGCAGCAGGGAACTAACACCACCATTCTAAGCATCGCTGTTATCGCGATTTTGGTGGTCATCAACTTCGTGGGTTTCCGCCATCACAAAACTTTCGACCTCACCACGGAAAAGCTCTACACGCTATCCGACCAGACTCGCAACATCGTCAGCAACCTGAAACAAGACCTCACCGTCGCGCGCTTCGATAAGACTCCGAACGCGACCTTCGACGACTTGATGGCCGAGTACAAAGCCCTCAGCCCTCATTTCAAATATCAATTCGTGGACCCGAACCAGAAACCGGAAGTCGCAGAGGAGTTCGGCGTAACCCACCCGGGCGACGTCGTCGTCGCCTATGGCGCGCGCAAAGAACATTTGGCGTCCGGCCAACGTAGCGAACCCGGCGAAGAAGACATCACCGGGGCCATCGTCAAAGTGACCAGCGATAAAATAAAAGAAGTCTGCTTCGTCACCGGTCACGGAGAGAAATCGCTAACCGACAGTTCGCAGGACGGCTTCAGCCAGGTGGATGCTGGCCTGAAGAAGGAGAATTACACTACTAAAACCATAAATTTGATCGCGGACAATGGCGTGCCGGCGGACTGCAGCGCCGTGGTGATTGCGGGACCGAAACAAACGTACTATCCGCAGGAAACCGCGATGCTCGGCAAATTCTTGGACGCTGGCGGCGACGCGCTGATCCTGGTTGATCCCGCAACGGACCCGAAGCTCGACGATCTCTTCCAGTCCTGGAACGTCGCGGCCGGCAACGACATCGTAGTGGACGCGAGCGGCATGGGCCAACTCTTCGGCGGCGGCCCGATTATTCCGGTGGTCCAGGATTTTGGCTCGAGCCCTATCACCAAAGGCTTTCAAGGCTCCGTGGCATTCTTCCCGCTCGCGCGCACCGTCTCAATCGCAGATAAAAATAAAACAATTCCCCAGACGGTCGATCTCTTGAAAACCTCCGAGCGCAGCTTCACAATTCCCAAGCTCGAGCCCGGCCAAAAGAAAATTTCCTTCGATCCTAAGACAGACAAGATTGGTCCGCTTTCGTTGGGCGTTGCTGCGAATCGCAAAGTGGGTGATAAAGATGCGCGGCTGGTGGTCATCGGCAACTCGCAATTTGCCGCCAATCCCTTTGTGACCCAGCAACGGAACGGCGACCTCTTCTACAACGCCGTCGATTGGCTCATGCAGGATGAAAATCTGATCTCCATCCGCCCGAAGAGCGCTACCAACCGCCGCGTCAACCTGTCCGAAGCCCAATCCGCGACGCTGCACTGGATGAACCTGGTCTTTATTCCCGGCTTGGTGATTTTCTCCGGAGTCTACATCTGGTGGAAACGCCGCTAACGCGCGCACACGCCGAGCCAATGAGGAACATTCCCGAACGCCATGATTAAGAAATCCACATTGATTGTCCTGCTGCTCGCGGTGATCGCGGGAGCCGCGGCCTACTATTTCGATTGGAAGCGCGGCCAAAAAGTAGCCGAAAACGCGCCGGCGGATTCCACCAAGCCCGCCTTCTCGCTGAAAGCAGATGATGTTTCCGCGCTGACCATCTCCTACCCGGCCGATCCGAAATCCCAGCCAATCCATTTCGAAAAACAAAATGCCGTCTGGCAAATCACCGCGCCGCTGCAGACAGGCGCCGACGATCCGTCGCTGCAGGGAATTATCCAGCAGCTCGCCTCGGTCCGCGTCGCGCAGACCGAGCCCGGCACCCCGGATCGCCTGAAAGTGTTCGGGCTGGATACTCCCGCGCTTACGCTGGATTTTCAAATGCAGAGCGGCGCGAAACACTCTCTGCGGCTGGGCAAGAAAGATTTTACCGGCGTTTCGGTGTACGCCATCGTTGATAACGCCACGGACGTAGTCCTGCTCCCTGAATCATTACTGGTTAGCGCCGATAAGCCGCTGCAAGATTTGCGCGATCATTCCGTGTTGCATTTCGTGCCCGACGATGTAAATTCCTTTGGCCTCAAGAATTCATCGGGCGAACTAGCCGCGGCCAAGGAACACGACGTCTGGAAGTTCACCAAGCCCACAACCGCAGTCGGAGACGGAGAAGCCATCAACGCACTGCTCTCCGCTATCGCCAACGCCAAGGTCAGCACCATCGTCAGCGAAAACGCGGACAATCTGCCGAAATATGGCCTCGCATCCCCAGCAATTTCGTTCAGTGTGGCGCATGCCAAAGGCGACATCGCATTGTTGCTCGTAGGAAAGAAGGAAGGTGACGAGTATTTTGCCCGAGACGCAGCGCGCCCAACGATCTTCCGCATCAATCAGGATCTCTACAAGAAGCTCGCGGAATCGTTTAGTGATCTGCGCGACAAGAAACTCGCCCACTTCGATCCGACCGCGATCACCCGCGCCGAAATCCACAACGCCAGCGGCACGATCCTCGCCACGCGCAAAAATGAAACAGATTGGACTTTGGACGCATCGGCGCAGAAAGACGAAAAACAAAACGACAAGCAGAAGGACGCTCAGCAGGCAAAACCGGTAAGCCTCGACAAGCTCCTCACTCCGCTACAGCAAGCCATAGCTGACGAGATATTCGACCACCCCACGCCAGCCATCCTCGCTAAACTTGCGAAGCCCGCATTCGACGCGATTCTCACCGACAAGAACGGAAAAATCCTGAAGATTGAAATTTCGCAGGAATCCGGCGGGCTCGTTTACGCGCGAACGAGCGAATCACCAACTATTTACAAACTGAAACCACAAATTCTCACAGATTTAGGTTTTAAACCCTCGGACCTGACTCCCTAGCTGCGCGCGGCGCGGCCGCGCCAAATCAGACGCCGGCCGCGCCCGCACAAGCCAGATTAAGCCGCGGCGTGCGCGCCTTCCAGCACGCTTTCGCTGGGCCAAGTGGCTACCAGCAGCACCTTTCCCGTTACGGGAGAGATGTGCACATAGAACACCTGTGCGTCGCTCTTGACCTCATAAAGTTCAGGATGTCTCGGATCGGGAATCGGCGGCGCGCCGCTGGCCAGCAAATCCCCCAGCTCGGCGATCAATTCCCTCGGATGGTCCCGCAAGTCTTCGATCTGCATGTCACGTTCCCAGCGCATCACCGTGTCCCTCCCCCGCCATTCTTTCCTGCCCTACTTACTTATACGGTTGGATGCGCGGGAATGTTGCAGAGCTTCCTGTTTTTTTCATTCGGAATCAGCCAATATGGCCCGTAGACTCGTCGCATCCGCCAAGACAAGTATAGGAACGTTAACCTCTAACTTGTTACTTGCGCGGCCCCTGCAAACTTGCCATAGTCCCCACAGCGGAGGGACCCACCCAAAGTGACTAAGCAAAAGCTCAAGAAGACCAGCCGCATGAAGCGTGACAAGCGTCGCAAGCACCATCATTGGCAGGTCACTGTGTACTACGCCGACGGCGAAAAATTTGCTCGCGTTTACATCGACCGCGATCGCGCCCAGAAGTTTGCCGAACGGCAGAAGAAGTCCCCGGTCGTCAAGGCCACTCGTATCATGGAAGTTGATTAGCTCCCAATTCGGCGGCGCCGGCGCTCCCGCAACATAAGAGAGACACCCGCCGCCCCTTCCATTTTTCCTTCCACGCCCGAACGCCATCTTGATAGTCGCGCAGCCCCGCGCTGTCCAGCCCGCCAGTCTCTTCTGAACCGCCCCCTATTTCTGCTATAGTTGCCGCCCTCTGGACCACGTCGTCGAGTATTCGTACCAAGGCCGCGCACCGTTGTCGTCGTGGCCGGAATCACTTGCGGAGATTGCAGCAGCCATGCCCGATCAAACCTACGTCCCGCATCCCGTGGATACTTCGCACGTGGACCTCGATGACTTGCAACCGTTGCTCGAAAGTCTCGCCCGTAACGCGCACGACATCTGGGCGCAGCAACGAATCCGTGATGGTTGGACCTACGGCGCGCATCGCGACGACGTGAAGCGCACTCATCCCTGCCTGGTGCCCTACGAAAGTCTTTCGGAATCCGAGAAGGACTACGACCGCATCATGGTCAACGAAGCGTTGAAGGCCATCATCGCGATGGGCTATCGCATCACGAAGAGGTGACGCATGCCAGAATCTGCGAAAGCTTCCCCCGCCTCCGCGTCAGTCACCACGCTGCCGCATCAGCGCCGCGCCGCGAAAGACGAAATGAACGACGCAGCGGAACTCAAAGAGTACGAAATCTTGATGGACCAGGGCGACGACGCCAAATACCGTCCCCTGTCTAACGCTCTCTCGCTGGTGCAGGAAACGATTCATCAGCCTTTCGTCCGCTGCGACAAGCAGGCCCTTCATCAGCAAAAATGCTACCAGCTTATTTCCATCGCCGCGGTCGTCGGTGGCGCCTTAACCATTCTCATCGCCATTTTCGAATTCATCTTTAGGTCCCGTGAGGTACCCCTTACCTGGACGGAAGCCGTCATCGCAGCCATTACGCTCTTGCTGATCGGCATCGGCCAAGGCTTCCAATTCAAGGAAGAATGGCTGACCGCCCGATATAAAGCCGAAAATTTGCGCTTGCTGAAATTTCGCACCCTCACCGATTCGCGACTCTGGTGTCCGCCCTTTGACATGACGCTGCTGCGCGAGGAACTCGAAGATGAAGTGCGCAGGCTCGAAGCCCACAACTACGAAAAGGCCAAGGCGTGGGCCTCCGAAGGCGTGCATCCGCGGATTTGCGCGCCGCCTTGCGAGACGCCGTGCGAGGGTGCGCTCCACGAATTGATCGATTACTATCGCCCAAAGCGCCTGCACTCCCAAACCGAATACCTCTCGCAAAAGGCCGAGAAGAGCGAAAAGAAGGGCGCTTGGACCGCCAGGGTCGTACGCTGGTTGTTTTTCGCCAGTTTCGCATTCGTGCTGACGCACCTGGTGCTCCAGATGCACGCCCAATTCGAAACGCATGCGGCCCAGGAAGCCACTGCTCAGGCCGCGAAAGAGCACGGAACGGATGCGCACTTAGATGGTCTCCGTACGACCCAAACCATATCAGGCGCCGCGTCGGCGGATGACGCTCTCTTTACCATGATCCTGATCGGATTGGCCGCGGCTCTCCCCGTAGCTGCCGCCGGTTTTCGCAGCTATCGTGGTTCGCGTGAATTTGAACGAAACGCGCTGCGCCATCAGGCGACGCGGGATTCCCTGGAAGAGCTGGAAAGGCAGCTGCGCACCAGCAGCAATCTGAACGATAAGTTTCGCTTGCTCGGATTCTGCGAGTTGGTGCTGGAAATGGACTGTCGCGAGTTCATGCGCCTGCTGTGCGAAGTGGAGTGGTACGGCTAGGTATGCCGCGGGCGAGCCAAGTTCACGTCGGTCACGGTCGCCGCTGCGTGTCATACGACCGACTGAAGCGGGAATCGTCGCGGCTAAGGCTGCGGCGCGCTTTTGTCTTTATGAAATTTGCGGCGAATGTCCGGCCAGAATTCGTTTAGCACGATTCGTATCGCGTCATACCCCACTTGCGTGCCCCATACCGACGCGGTATTTGACAGCGTCTTGTCGGACTCCGGATGATAGCTGTAAGTGGAAATTGCCGCAGCCGCCGCGCTGCCTCCGATTTCTCCAAAGTTGAAAGTATTGTGTCCGGAATCCGTTCGCGTAATGAACAGCCTGCTCAGCGCGTAACCGGTGCGGCGCACGAATCCACCTTTGCCTAGCTGGTAGTAACGCGGATCCGTGTGCAAAACCGACGGCACCACCGCGTTCACCATGAAATTCTCGATTGTGCCATCCGCAAATGCCGATCCGAATCTCTTCGCGTACCCTTCGGCGCCCTGGCCATAGCCCGGTTCGCTGTTCTGCGCCTGGCTGATTCCCGCTAGTGCCGCATACCATGGGAATTGTACGTAGTCGAACGACGATCGCACTGCCACCTTGTATTTTTGAGCGGCAGTCATGGGCGGAACGTGCGCGGAATTTTCCAGCGTCAGAAAATTCGGCAGCGCGAAAAAGAGCCGGTCTTTCGATCCGGCGTCACTCGCTGTCTGGCTCGCGGGATTGTTGGGATCGGTAGGTTGTTGTGCGCTGGGCGCTTGTCCGGATGACGGCGCGGCATTCGGCGCCGTGGATTGTGGCTGCTGCGCCGGTGGCTGCTGCTGCGATTGTGGCTGGCCAGCGGGCGGAGGCTCGGCCTGCGGCCGCGCATAGCTGCTCGGAGCCATGGAGAGCAGCGCGATCGCAAGCGAGGCTGAAAACGCAATAAAGGGTCGCCGACGTCTGGTTGTCATTTAAACCTATATTTTCCCGGCTCTGAGCCGCTATCGGAGAACTTGGTCGTGCCCGCTCGCCCAGCGACAGTTTCATCGCTTCCATCCCATCCATCTTTGCCGGTAGCATTAAGAATTCACAACAAGGAGCTGTTAAGTTCCACAATCCGCTCGCCAGCGGTTGGAACGCGTGAAGGTGCGCGCCGTTTCGACTTACGGTGCTTTCCGTTTAAAACGGATGTAACGCTCAGCATACCAGAATCGCAATGCCGGGACTCCCGCTGTTGCTATTGTTCGCAATCCGCCGCGCCGGGCAAAGGGCGATCGAGCGAGTCACGCCACGCGACAAGTACGGAGCGGAATCAGGAGTTAGCCGCGATGGGTTCGCCGCTCGCCTCGGCCAGCACTAGCGCTGCCCCGCTAAAAGCCAAGGTGTCAAAAAAATAATTCAAGCTGACGATGTCCTTGGGGCTCGCGATCAGCATCGGCAAATACTCAAATAGCACCAGCAGCAGAATCATCACTCCCAGATACGTCGCGGCCTCCCGCGTTTTCTTGTTAGCGACCAGGCACACCCCGCTCGCAATCAGCACTGCACCGGCAACGTAAGCCCAGAACAGCCGCCCAGGAATCCACTCGGGCATTATTTTTTGTAGCGGAACCCCGGTCGCAAACGTCGGATGCAGAAAATGCTCGACGCCGAAGTACAACGCCGGAATTCCCACGAAGAACCTCGCGACCGTCGCCAGTCCCCGCCCTCCGCTTGTGCTCCTCGCCCTCATCTGAGCTGCGGCAAATGCAAAAGCGCCGCCGCCGAACGCCGTGTCTCTCAGCGCGACCGCCCACAAAAATCGATCGCCGTTGCCGGCCACGACGTTGGGTAAATGGATCATGAGTACGAAGCAGCAGAACATCGCCCCCAAAAGCGTCGCCGCCGGTCGCGCCTGTATTTTCAGCGTGATGCTGAGCGCCGCCGCAATCAGAGCGATGCCCACCAGATAAGCCCAGAATGTGTGCGCCGGCATCCACTTCGGAACGATGCTCGCTATGTCCGCAGTATCCGTAAGATGCTCCGTTCCGAAAACCGCCATCGGGATCGCCAAAAACAAACGCCCGAACGGCAAAATCTTATCGAGCCCGCGAGCTTGCGCCAGCTCATCCTTGATTACCTTTGTCAGCCCGAAAGCCAGGAGCCCGCATCCGGCGAAATACCCCCAGAACACGTCGCTCGGCATCCCGAACGGCACGGACCGCACCGCAAGATTTGCCTCCGTCACACCAAGAACATCGCACAGCATTCCGTAGCTCCTCCGAGTTGACTAGGAATCACCGCGCCTGGAAAACGTTGCACGTCCTCACGCAACTACGCGATGCCGCGCTGCGGCAAACAGTTTTGTTTTTCGGACGGGTTCACTATGGAATTACGGATGCATGGGAGCTGAGACATCCCGAGCGCCAATTTCCACTCGACTTTGTTGCGCGGGTACAGGACGCAGGCGTGAAAACCTTTCTTTCAGCGCAAGAAACCACGATTCGTAGTATCGATGACTAAGGTACGCGACCGTCACCGTCACGGCCAGCATGAGTACGAAAATCCCGGGCGGGTATGCCATTCCAAATCGCTGCAGCACTGCACGCACGCCATGCACGCAGAAGCTATTGAGCAAATACATTCCATAGCTCACTGTCCCAACGAATGCCACCGGCTTCAGCCGCAGCAACCACGCCAAGCCGTTGTCGTCGCGCACCACGCACGCTCCGATCAGCGCCGTCGTTATCAGAAACACGATCAGCCACGGCGGACTTGCCGGCGCCAGGCATGCCAGCATCGCTACCAGCATCAGCGGAGCCGACCACTTCCATCCCAACACGCGATAAAACAGTCGGAATCGGCGTTCCCGGTGCAGCGCCTGCGCCAGCTGCACACCCAGGCCGATGGGGATCGCAATGCTCACCACGATTCGCGTCGGCAGCCAGCCCGGCGGCAGCACACGATCGGTAAGGTGATGGTCCGTCGCCAATTTTAGCGCGATAATTCCCATCAGCAGCACCGAGGACCAAATCCCGCGCAAAAACCGCAGCACGATTGGTCAAAAAAAGTAGAACTGCTCCTGCGTCGAGAGCGTCCATGCCAGGTTGAACATTTCCCCGGGCCAATTTGCCGAAACGAACCAAGCATATGTGAACGTCGCGAAGCTTGGAAGGTAGTGCAGAAAGCTGGCAGCCCGCACCGTGCCGCGTTCCACAACCAGCGCGTTCACCACGTAGAGCGCCAGCACCGCATAGTACAGCGGCCAGATGCGCAGCGCCCGCCGAATGTGGAAATCTCGCAGCGAGATCCTGCCGTATCGGTCCATCTCTCGCAGCAGCAGCGTGGTGATCAGGAAACCGCTTACCACCAAGAAAACTTGCACTCCGTAGAATCCCTGGCGCAGCACAGGCATCGCTTCGACTTGCGGGTAGTAAGGGGTTTCCCATCAGGAGTGAAGCCAGATGACTGCGACGATGCTCAGAGCTCTTAATCCGTCCAGAAAGCCGAAGAAACGCACGCTGCGGAATTTCTCGTAACTCGATTCCATATCGGCGTTCGATTATGCCTCAGCAAGCGTCCACCATTCCAATACGGATGTTGTGTTAATTTGGATGTAGCGAAGTATGAAAGTGCGCGGCACAGGGGCAAAAAATCACGCCCCAAAAAGCAGAAGGCCCACCTTGCGGCGGGCCTTCGAGGGGAGAAAGCTCCACGGCCACTGCGCGGTGGGCGGCAGAACTCTTTCCTCGGTCGCAGTCTAGTACGAGGTGCGGAAATCAGTCAAGCAGGAAAGGGCACTTTTTGACTCTTCGTCAAGATACTGAAAATAATAACCTTAATTGCAAAAACGCAGCTTTTCCACCGGGTGGTCACTTCGGCGGTTTTCGCTCGATCCCGTAGAAGTCCTCTGAATTGATGGGTTTACTGCCCAGCCCTAACTGCAGCACTTGCATCGTGCTGCTGCGATCAAACACCTTATCCGGCAACAACCGCTTCACCACAATCCGAAACCCGCCAAATGCTATCCCTGAAATCAGCGCGAAGCAGCAGATGATGCCAGTGCCGATGATCGCTCCGACAATCATCGTAGTGATCGGCGGCTCTTTGAATTGAAATGTCGGCTCGTTCCAGGTGACTTCTGCTCCAGATTGAACCTGATCCAACAATTTATCCGCTTCGGCCTGCGTCCGTGCGCCAAACACAATCGCCAGCAGCGTGATCGAGCGCTTGCCGAACACCGGAGAATCATTCCGCTCTGCATCGGCCGCGTTCACGTGATAAACCTGCTGCAGCTCGTTCAATTTCTTCTGCGCAGTCTGCGGAGTAGGGAAGTCGGCGATCAGCAGATTCAACTCGCGTCCAGCTACGTGATATCTCGCGACCTCTGCTTCCGCCCCAGTCGCAAATCCCAGCCAATCGTTCTGTGACACCGGGAAAAATTGGTTCAGCGTCACCGGCCCCAAAATGTATTTGTCCGAACGGTCGATGAATCCTTTCACCGGCAAGTGTTCGCTAAGCGTCGGCAGAGGACCTTGCTGTGCTTTGGGCGCGACGGCGCTTACCAAGGCGTTTAGGTCCCCGGCATTTTTGAAGAGGTCACTGCCGTGCATATCGAGCACCAGGTTTCCCAGCAGCACCAGCGCTTCGTCGCGAGACATTACCGAATGTTCATTCGTTCCCGACCGCTCCATGTCCGGCGAGCGCAAGTATGAGTATAGCCCGTACGCTCCGCTGGGATCCTTCATCCGGTACAGAGTCACTTCGATCAGGCCGCCATTGTCGCGAGTGTAAGCCGCCGATTCACCTGACAAATAGCCGTACTCGTGCGCGGCAGCCTCGGTATTCGGAACCTTGAACCCGACGGTGGGTGCAAGGGTGGTGCCGGCAGTCCAACCGGCAAAGGAATTCGGCAGAATGCCCTGCGCTGAAGTAGGAATGGCAGCTAGAAATACAAACACGATAAGCAAAGGCATGGCGTGGCGCATAGTGTCCTTCTATTAGACGCCACTATTCTACTTAGGGTTCCCGTCGGAAGCTACTGTGGCAGACCCGCCGCCCGAAGGCCGGTTCGCGCTGACCAGCTTGGACTTATCGTAGGAAAGACTGTTGAGGCTATCGAGATAAGAGGCGATTCCGCGGTAGAGGCCGTCGGCGACGCGCTGCCGCTGGTCGGTCTTTTTCAGCAGCTTTTCATCGCTGGGATTGCTGATGAATGAAATCTCCGAGAGCACTGAAGGCATGTTCGCGCCGATCAGCACCACAAAAGGAGCCTTCTTCACGCCGCGGTTGCGCTCATCCTGGCTCACCAACTGCAGCCGGTGCGTCAACGAATCCTGAATGTCGCTCGCGAGCTCCTTGGACTCTTCCACCTTTTCGTTGCGCGCGATTTTCTTGATGATGTCCTGCAAATCGTGCAGCGAAGACTGCGCCAGCGCGTTTTCGCGCGCCGCCACCGCCATGGATTCTTCCGAAGTGGCAAAGTTCAAATAATAAGTTTCAATTCCGCGCGCTGCGGCGTCATGGCTGGAATTGGCGTGCACCGAAATAAACAAATCCGCTTTCGCCTCGTTTGCAATCGCGGTGCGCTCTTCCAGCGGAACGAAGGTGTCGTCCTTGCGCGTGTAAATTACTTCCGCGCCGGGAAGCTTTTCCTCGATCTCGTGGCCCAGTCGCAACGCTACGTCCAGGCACAGATCTTTTTCCATCAGTCCGTGCGGCCCAATCGTTCCAGTGTCATGTCCACCGTGGCCCGGATCAATCACGATCCGGCTGATTTTCAATCCCAGCGCGCGCGTCAAAGAGCGCTGTCCGTCCCGTGTCGGTTTCGATTCGGGTGGCGGCGCAAGCACGACTGTCTTAGTGTTGTCCGGTTTCGATTTCCCCGCAGCAGTAGCAGTTGCGGCCGAGGCCCGATTAGTAGCAGGCTTGCTTTCCGAGCTCACTGAAACTGTCTCACCGGCCACCGGGCGCGGCTTCGAATCAGTGTCATCGGATTCCGTCTTCGCATACTTTGCCGCCGCGTTAGTCGCCGCCGCTGCCGGCGTCGCCGTGTTCGCGACGTCACCCGCGGAAGAAGCAAGCGGCTTCGCGTGAACATCAATAACCAGCCGGTAGGGATTCGCCAGCAGGTAAGCGGAATAATCGCGCGCTCCGTTCACATCCAGCACCAGCCGCACCACTCCGTCCTTGTTCTGCCCCAAGCGCAAGGACTTCAGCAGCCCATCCTTAACGTCCCAGTTTTTCTTGGCGATGTCCGGCGTAAGCTTCGCTCGGTGCAAATCGAAATAGACGCGATCCGGCGCCGCAATCCGCGCCGCATTGAAAGCAATCGTATCGTCCAAAGTCACGAGAATCCGTGCCGCAGTCTCCGAGTTCCAAGTCTTGACGTCCCGCACGCGCGGCGTCCCGTTCTCGCTCTCGTGCTGCTCCACCGTCTTGCCTTTCAACTCCGGCAAAGCATCCGTCGCGGCAGCAACCGGCAATTTAGCTTGGGCCTGGAGCTTCGCCTGAACTTGTGCCTGCGCTAGCGCCAGCGCTTGCGCCGCGGCTTGGGCCTGCGCCAATGCCTGTGCCTTGGCTTTTTCCCGCGTATCCGCGATATCCTTCAACGCCACGCGCGCATCGCTCGCCAAATCAGACTTCGGGTACCGCTTTATGTAATCTTTGAGCGTCGCTTCAGCCACATCAGGCTGATGCAGCCCATCTTTTTGCACCAGGCCAATCGCATAGAGCGCCTGCTGGCGATAGCGGCTGCCCGGATACTGCTTCAGCAAAAAATTGTAAGAATCAATCGCGGCTTGAAAATACTTGGCGTCAAACAATCTCCCCATTTCTTCGTACAACTCAGCTTCCGCGATCAACGAAGGCGTCACTTCCTCAGCCTGCGCGGAAATCAGATAAACCTTGTGATAAGCGGAAACGGCCGCGCGGTAATCCACAAGAGATCGTTGTTTCTGCGGAGTGCCTTCCAGGGTAGTGCGCATCCGCACCGCGCGTTCGAACTGCTCGCGCGCATCCATCTTGTGGTCGGTTCGTGCGAACGAACAAAGGGGAACGGCTAGCGCCAGGGCTAGGAGGAGCCATCGGGCCGGCAATATTCTAACGGATACCACGTGCGTCATTCGTTCGTGAAAATTACCCGGCCATTCGAGTCCACTTCTTTTCGCACTGGATTTCTTGGCGGAGTCCAGAGCGTCGAATCGCGGCCCGAGCCGGGGCGAAAGTATGCGTCTTGCACCTTATGTACGTACCGTCGCGTTTCGAAATACGGCGGAACGCCTCTATTGGCATCCACGGCGTGCTCGCCGGCGTTGTAAGCCGCGAGCGTCTTGTCCAAGTCGCCGTTGTAACGATCCAGCAGAGATTTCAGGTACGTCGTCCCGCCTTCCACGTTCTGCGCGGGATCGAAGGGGTTGCCGACGCCAAAGCGTTGTGCCGTCCCAGGGATCAACTGCATCAAGCCCACGGCGCCCTTGCGAGACACCGCTTGCGGATTCCACCCGGATTCCGTGCTGATTACGGCTTTCACCAGCGCGGGATCCACCTGATGACGCGCCGCTGCATCGCGAACAATGCGATCCAGCCGTCCGTCATTGGCACCGAGTGCTTCCGCCGCAGAACCGGTCGAAATCCCAGACCGGGAATGCGACGCGCCGAACGCAGGACTGCCCGTTGCAGAACTGATAGTACTCCCACGGCGGCCGTTCGGGGAATCCCCATTCACGAAGACGAGCTTGCCGTGCTCGTCCACCTGGGTTGCAATCTGGGCGCGCAACGGCGTGGAAAGCGCGAACAGCGCGCCCGCGGCCAGCACTGCAACTGGGATGCAGTTCTTGTTCATGGTTCTGCTTTTCGCCAGCGCTTTTTCAGGGCGCCGACGCACTACCTGACAGCGAGCCTCGGGGAAGGCAGAGCGCTTTGCTTCCTAGCACAAACGAAAGACACACATACGGCGAAGAAGGAGGCTTCTCCGTCGTAAGCATCTGGCACAGCAGCAATTATAGCAATCGGTCCAGTAGGGGGTAAACCTGGTCGAGGGCGTTTTGTATGCCCGATGTGTCTTTTCCGCCAGCCTCCGCCAAATCGGGTCTGCCGCCGCCGGAACCCCCGACCAACTTGGCCAGTTCCTGAACGATTTTGCCGGCATGGAGCTTGGGGATCAGGTCCTTCGTAACCGCTGTGATTAGAGCGACTTTGCCGTCATCGGCGGAGGCTAAGACGACCACGCCAGAGCCTAGTTTTTGGCGCAGCGCATCCACCAGTTGGCGCAGGGCGTCGCGGTCGAATCCGTTCACTTGAGCGGCAATCAGGCGAACGTTCTTCACTGTGCGAGCCTGTTCCACCAAATCGCCGGCCAGCGAGCCTGCCGCTTTGCGTTTCAGGGACTCCAGCTGCTTTTCCAGTTGCTTGCTGGCTTCGAGCTGCCGCTCCAGCGCGGCGATGATTTCGTCCTCGCCCGCATTCAGCATTCCCGCGACGGCGCGCAGCGTCGCGAGCGACTTTTGATACTCGGCGAGAGCGCGATCGCCGGAAATCGCTTCGATGCGGCGGACTCCTGCAGCCACCGATTGCTCGCCGATGATTTTGAAGACGCCGATGTCCCCGGTGCGGATGACGTGGGTTCCCCCACAAAGTTCCTTGCTGTAAAAGCCGCGCGGCGCGGACGCGTCGGGAATGGTGACGACGCGCACGTTGGCTTCCGGATACTTGTCGCCGAAGAAGGCCAGGGCACCGGAAGCGAGCGCGTCGTCAATATTCATGATGTCCGTGCGCATTTCCAGGTTCTTGCGGATCTCTTCGTTCACTTGCTGCTCGATCTCGTAGAGTTCGCTGGGATCCACTTGCGCGAAATGCGAAAAATCAAATCTTAGATGATCGGGCGCGACCAGGGAGCCCGCCTGCTTCACGTGCGTGCCCAGAGTATTGCGCAGCGCGGCGTTCAGCAGGTGAGTGGCCGTGTGGTTGCGCATGTCGCGCACGCGCCGCTCGGGATTCGCGATGGTGGCAACATGATCGCCTACGTGCAGGTCTTCTTTTGCGACGATGCGATGCGCGATCAATCCCGTGACTGGGTAATACGCGCCGCGCACTTCTGCGACTTCCAGTGCGCCGGAATTGTCGAAGAAGCCGCCGGTATCGGCCACTTGTCCGCCGGATTCGGAGTAGATCGAAGTGCGGTCGAGCACCACTTCGGCTTCCGTGCCGGCCTTGATTTCATTCACCGCGCCATCTTTGGTGACGATAGCTTGAATGCGCGCGTCGCGCGCCTTCGTGCCGTGGTAAAAATCCTGCTCGGTCTTGTTCGTTTGCGCGAGCTTTGAATACACAGGATTCGCCGCGTCCTTGTGCGCTCCTTTCCAGGAGGCACGAGCGCGCGTGCGCTGTTCCGTCATCGCTCGCTCAAAGTCGTTGCGATCAAATTGAAGTCCCAGATCGCGAACCACATCCAACGTAAAATCCAGCGGAAGCCCGAATGTGTCGTACAGGCGGAACGCGCTGTCCCCTGGAAAAATGACCGGGATTCCCTTGTCCTTTAGATTGCGCAGGCCTAGTTGTCGGCGTATTTCCCTCGGAACATCAGGATCAGGCTTGAATCCAGCCTGTAGAACGGCGTTTTCCGTTATTTCGGCCAATTCGTCGTCTAGCTTCTGCGCCCCTATCTCGAAAGTCCTTCTGTATCTCGTTTCTTCGGAACGCACGACCTGCTCGATGAACTTGGCTTGCTCTTTGAGCTCCGGATATGCCTCGCTCATCTGCCCAATCACTTGGGGAACCATTTCCCAAAGAAAATAATCCTTTATTCCGAGCAATCTTCCGTGGTGGATAGCCCGTCGCAGAATTTTTCGTAGGACGTAGCCTCGGCCGTCATTCGAAGGTATGACTCCGTCCGAGATCAGAAAAGTGACGGCCCGAGCGTGGTCTGCGATCACCCTCAGTGAAGCAGCCGTGACAGATCCGGACTCTGGCTCTGCGATTGCTTTCGCCTCGCCGCGGCTGAGAACCAAATCCGCAGCAAATTTTAGGAGTGGCGTAAAAAGGTCCGTTTCGTAGTTCGAGATGACGTGTTCAAGGACAGCGGTGGTGCGTTCGAGGCCCATGCCGGTATCCACTGAAGGCTTCGGCAGGGGATTGAGGTTGCCGGAAGCATCGCGATTGAATTGCATGAAGACCAGGTTCCAGATTTCGACGTAGCGGCCGCAGTCGCATGGGAAGGTGCAGGTTCCTGCCGCGCAATCCGGCCCACGCGGGTCGTCAACGGCTGTGCGGCCCATGTCGTAGAAAATCTCGCTGCAGGGGCCGCAGGGGCCGGTGTCGCCCATGGCCCAGAAGTTATCTTTCAGTCCGGGCACTGCAAAGACGCGATCTTTTGCGGCGCCCACATTGAGCCAGAAGTCAGCGGCTTCAGTATCAGTTCCGAACGTGTTGCCAGGCGCAACTTCCGCGCCGCCGAAAACCGTGAAGTAGAGTTTTTCCAGCGGGATGCCATACCAGTCGGGCGAAGTGATCAGCTCCATCGCGAAAGCAATCGCGTCTTTCTTGAAGTAATCGCCGAAGGAAAAATTTCCCAGCATCTCGAAGAACGTGTGATGGCGGTTGGTGAAGCCGACATTTTCCAGGTCGTTGTGCTTGCCGCCAGCGCGCACGCATTTCTGGCAGGTGGTGGCGCGGTTGTAATCGCGCTTTTCGAGGCCGAGGAACACGTCCTTGAACTGGTTCATCCCGGCGTTGGTGAAAAGCAGCGTGGGATCGTTCGTCGGGACCAGCGAAGAGCTGCGCACCACGCGGTGGCCGCGCTCTTCGAAGAATTTCAGAAATGTTTTGCGGACTTCGTTGCCGGTCCACTGCTTGTCAGTCAAGGATGCCCTCTGTAGAAGCGGTTCATTATCGCAGAGGGTCACAACGGCCGCAACGCCACGCGCCGCCACGACACCTAGCATCAGGAAAGGACAGCTGTCCTGATTCCTCATCGCAAAAAGCTGCAGCTAAGAAACTTTTTGGGCCAGCCTGCACCGATTCTGTCCCGTCGTTCAGCTGTTTTCGCATCGCTTCGATGTTAATTTCAAACGGAGACCAAAAAATGAAACCACACACACAATGCCGTGATTTACCACGGCGCCCAGCGCCTTTGCGGTCTGCACCACTCGGCCTCCCCGCTGTTCACCGGTTGCGGGCCACGGGTCGCGATTCACGGCTCACGAATCGCAAATCACAAATCTCGATTTGCTCATCACTCGTCACTTCCACTCACAGTTTCCGCTCCGCCAATCACACAGATTCTAATCGGCGGTGCGCGATTAAAAATGTCCGCAACTCCCGTGAAAACACTGCGTTGAATTTTTCTAATCGGCCGAAAAGTGCGTACTTGCGAGCGCGCTTTGCACGCCTTCGGCACCCCACGAACCACCGATCACAGCTCGCCGCTCACGTATCTCTAATCGCTAGTCAAATATTAGAACTCCATCTAACTTGCTCGCAACAAACGAGAAAACATTTTCTAATCGCTACTTTTTTTGCCATTTGGCATATCCTCGGCACCTAGCCGCCCGCCAATCTCAAGCGGCCTAAATTATGGGAACTCGGACGCACAGCACAACACACCTACGACGGAAAGACGGCGGTGTTGTGGCCGTTGAAAGTGCGCTTGAGCGGGCCACGAAGCTGCTTTTGAGCGGAGATGGGCCGGGGGCGCTGCGGGTGTTGCGACCGGCGCTGCGGAGATACCCGGAGAGCGGGGAGCTAGAGGCGCGGTGCGGCGACGCGCTGTATCTAGAGGAGCGATTGGCGCAGGCGCGGGAGGCTTACCGGCGTGCTTTGTCGCTGGACGATACGATATGCCAAGCGTGGTACGGCCTGGGATGCGTGGAATTCTCTGGGGAAGCTTACGCCGCGGCGATTGAATGTTTTCGACGCGCGGTGGCGTTGGAAGTGGGCGACGCGGATGCTCGGATGTATCTGGGCAGATCGCTATTCCCCATGGGCTTCGTGGACGAGGCGATTGACGAGTTTCAAGCCGTCGCGAAAATGGCGCAGCCCGATTTGCGCAGAAAAGCGCTGGGCCGAATCGCGACGATTATTCCGGGAAGCCCTACGAGAGGGAACGTGGAGGTAATGAAGGCCCGCGTGATGTGGGCGAGGCAAGAAGCGCGATTCGAGCGGCGCATGCCCAAGACGCCCGCCGACGCGCGCGTGCGAGGCGGTACGCATTCACGCGGCGCGAAAATTCGCATTGGCTACGTTTCGGCATTTTTTGGTTCGCGGAACTGGATGAAACCGATNTGGGGAATGCTCAACGAGCACGATCGCTCGTCGTTCGAAATTCATTTGTTCTGGGATGTGCAAAACCCCGCCGCCAATGAGTACCGGCGACACTCTCGCGATTCGATTCATGAGATCAATGGCCTTTCGAACCAAGAGGCGGCGCGGCGCATTCAGAAGTCCGGAATTGATATCCTGGTGGACCTGAACGGCTACAGCTTTCCGGACCGGCTGGGAATGTTCATGAGGAAACCCGCCGCGATTCAGTTCGCACACTTCGCTATGTATGCCACGACCGGGATTCGAGCGTACGACTACTTGATCAGCGACATGGCCGCGCTGCCGTTGGCGGAAGAACGCTTCTGCACCGAACGGGTGTTGAGGGTGTCTGGGAGCTATCTGGCGTTCCGCGTTCAGTATCCGGTACCGCGCGTTGTTCCGCCGCCTTGCATCAAGAACCGATTCGTGACGTTCGGATGTCTTGCGCCGCAATATAAGANCACCGATGAAGTGATCGCGACGTGGGCGCAAATTCTGACGCGTGCGCCGAACAGCAGGCTGATTTTGAAGAGTACGTGCCTCGAGCAGCCCTCGAATCGGGCGGCAGTGCTTGCGCGCTTCGCGCGATTCGGTGTCGGCGCCGAACGAGTGACTCTGGAGCGGCCGGCGGAACATTTCACGTTCCTGACGGCCTACGGAAGAATTGATATCGCGCTCGATACTTTTCCCTACAACGGGGGAACCACAACGATGGAGTCCCTCTGGCAGGGTGTGCCGGTGCTGACGTTCAACGGCGACCGATGGGCGAGCCGGACGAGCCGTACGTTAGTGCTGGCCGCGGGGCTGGAAGAATGGGATGTGCCGTCGCGCGAGGATTATGTGGAAGGCGCCATCGCGCTGGCAAATTCGAAGGAGACTCCTGCCAGGCTTGCGGCGCTGCGAACTGGGATGCGAGCGCGGCTGCTGGATTCGCGTGCCTGTGATAGCCAGGGGCTCTGCCGAGAATTGGAACAGCATTACAAAAATACATACCGGCGGAACGGGACGCCCGCAACCAGATGAGAGGTCCGGGCGGCCCGATTCAGCCGGCGGAAATCTGTTCCGATGCAGGGGTGCCTACATTTGGATCCAGCCCGCGTGGCGGGCGACCGACAAGTTCTGGACTTTCTTCAGAGGGACTTTCTTCAACTTCTTGCCGCTGGATTTCTTGGATTTCTTGGGAGCCATGTTGTCCTCCTTTCGAATTTTGGTTCTGCTTGGTCCTCAAATGTGACGCACATGCAATGTGGTTCTATGCAAATCGCGCGCCAAAGTCAACGCTAGCGGCAGGCGAAAGCGATAAGCTTGGGAATGCGGGAGTTAGAATTGAATACGCCGGTGAATTGACGCCCGGTGCGGCGTGGCGCTGTTGAATAAGTAAGCTTTGGTTGAAAATTTCAACGTTGCGCAGCGGGTGTGGAGAAAACCGGGGCGGCTCTGAGAGCCGCCCCTACAATCTGCGACGAAGTTAACGCAGGAGGCGCCAGGACGCCGTTCTAGTTTTCTGGCGCGGCTTGTTTCTTGGCTTTGGCTGCTGCTTCGGCTTCTGCGGTCCATGGCGGGACGATGCCGTTCACGCGGGCGTAGGCGATGGATTGGCCGAGATGTTCGTGCGCGTGGGTGACGAGAATGTAGATAACGTCGCCGTAGTTGGCGTCGGGACCGAGCTTGGGCAGCGGCTTATTGAAATCGGCGTTGCTCATCGCTTCGATGGCGTTGTGGGCGCTGGCGAAGGATTTATTGAGCGCGTCGATGATCTGCGCTTTGTCGGTAGTGGACTTTTCGAAAGTTTTTGGATCGAAGCCGGCTGGGAGCGGCGTGCCCATCAAGTTCGGAATATTGTAATTCGCATTGGCGATGTGCAGGAAAACTTCGCCGATGGATCGAACACCTTCCGCGGGACGCCAGCCGTATTTTTCGGCGGGGACGGCGGCGGCGAGGTCCACAAATTTTTTGTGCATGCCATCGAGGTCGAGCAGCGCCTGCGGTTTCATGTCGTAGCTGGGCGGAGTCGTGTCCTTCGCTTGCGCGGCGGGAGCGGACTGCGAGGCCGGACCAGAAAACGCAAACGAGCGGGACGCGCTGGCGCCGAGCAGCAGGGCCAGAGCCGTTGCAGACATCAAGAGTTTCTTCATCTGTGGTTCTCCTTTAGAAGCGGATGCTGCGAATTTAGTGGTGCGCCCCGCGGAGCAGCACACTGTCCGAAATCGGCAAAGCTTGTGGCGCAGTGTCCGGAGTCGAGATGACGCCACCGGATTACGGATTGCGCGTTTGGCCAAGCTCCAATTTCTGGGAGTCTGCAGTGAGATTTAGCTTCATGAACATCCCCGTGGGTTGCTGTAGGGCTTAGACGGAGGAGGGCCGGAAAAATCTCACGATCGTGGCGATTTTTTCGGCGGGCGGCGGCGCCGCTGCGAATCATGGCTCGGAGAGTTCAGAGTCGGAGGCGTCAGGAAGTTCGCGGAGGTCGCCGTGAGTGATGCCTTTTAGTTCGGCGCGGATTATGTCAGAGGGGAAGCCGGCGCCTAGAAGATTTCGGTAGAGGGAGGCGATCTTCTTTTGATCGAGCGGACCGCGGAGATGGGCGAGGCGGCGAGTGAGGCGCGCGCGGACCAGGCTTGCTTCGTCCGTCTCGGCGAAGACGGAGTCCACGGCCGATTCGATGTAGCGGTCGGAGACGCCGCGGGCGCGCAGCTCGCGGGCGATGCGGTAACGTCCCTGGCGGCGCAGTTTGGCGTGCTGCGCGGCGTAGTTCAGCGCGAACTTGGCGTCGTCGAGATAGTTGAGTTCGCGGAGGCGTGTGATTACGGCGGGGATCAGATCTTTATTTTCGGCGCGGCGCTCGAGATGTTTTTTCATCTCGGAGACGGAGTGAGGACGGCGCATCAGGGCGCGTTGCGCGGACATGTAGAGCTGGGTTCCCGTGAGGAGTTTGCGGGTGGGAGAGCGGGAGCGCATCAGTTGAGGATAGTGCAGTCGGTGGAGGAAGTATAGGAGGTGCAGTGCGGGCACGGCATGCCGTGCCCCTACGGGAAATTAGCGGCGGGAGGAGTTGGTGTTGTCGAATTCGGACATGGCGCGTTCCATATCTTCGCGGGCGGAATCGGCGCTGGAGCGGATGCCCTGGACGCGCAGACGGAAGTCGTCCGGATTGGAGGCGCGCAGAATCGCTTCTTCGAATGTGATCAGGTTGCGCGAGTAGAGATCGAAGAGCGATTGATCGAAAGTTTGCATGCCGTACTGGCTGACGCCGGCGGCGATGGCGTCGCGGATCATGCGCGTCTTATCTGGGTTGATGATGCAATCGCGAATGTATCCGGTGGTGATCATGACTTCGACGGCCGGGACGCGGCCGCTGCCGTCGGCTTTGCGCACCAGTCGCTGGCTGATGACGGCCTTCAGTGTGCCGGCGAGCTGCAAGCGAATTTGTTTTTGCTCAGGCGGCGGAAAGACGGCGATGATGCGCTGAATGGTTTCCGTCGCGTCCAGAGTGTGCAGTGTGGACAAAACCAAGTGGCCCGTTTCGGCTGCGAGAATGGCGGTGGAGATGGTTTCAAGGTCGCGCATTTCGCCGACCAGGACCACGTCTGGGTCTTGGCGAAGTGCGGCGCGCAACGCGGTGGAGAACGATGCGGTGTCCACTTCGACTTCGCGCTGGTTGATGAAACCTTTTTTATCGCGGTGCAGATATTCGATCGGGTCTTCGATGGTGATGATGTGCTCGGAGCGCAGCGAATTGATGCGGTCAATCATGGCGGCGAGCGTGGTGGATTTTCCGGAACCAGTGGTACCGGTGGTGAGAATCAGGCCGCGCTGCTCTTCGCAGACAGTGGAAAGAATGCGTGGCAGCTCGAGTTCTTCAATCGTGCGAATTTTTGTGGGAATTACGCGGAGGACCATGCCGACGTTGCCGCGTTGCTGGAAAACGTTGACGCGGAAGCGGCCCAGGCCGGCGACGCCGTAAGCCATGTCGAGTTCGGCAGTTTCCTTGAACTTTTGCTTCTGGCGATTGGTCATCATGCTGAAGGCCATGGAGAGCATTTCTTCAGGCGTGATGCGCGGCACGTCGCTAAGCGGGTTCAGGATGCCGTCAACGCGAAGATAGGGGTGGTTGCCGACTTTCAGGTGCAAGTCGGAGGCGCGGCTTTCGACAGCGCGGCGCAGCAGATCGTCAATATTGATGGCCATTTATCGTCCTGGGCTCCGAGGAGCGTCGTCTAGTCAAACTAGCATGGATTGTGGAGGTGGCAAGGAGAGCAGGTTGGGTATGGTGCGAAATGGACAACCTGAACGTTGGGACAGGTGGGGCACGAGCTTGGCGAAAATGGAAAAGAGAAAACGGAAAATTGGGCTCGTTCAGAATGACAGCGCTTCGCTGGGAGCGCGTTTAGATTGGGGGTTGGTCGGGGAGGAAAATGCGGTCGTAGATTACGCCGGCCAGGACGCCGCCTAGCAGGGGGCCGACCCAGTAAACGCCGTGGTTGGTCCAATGATTGCGCGTTACGAGGGCGGGGCCGAAGGCGCGGGCGGGGTTGACGGCGGCGCCGGTGAAGGGGAGGCCGCAGAGGGCGTCAACAGTTACGGCGAAGCCGATGGCCACGCCGGCCACTTTGTTGAAGGCGCCCTTGGCGTCAACGTTGGTGGCGAAGAAAACGAAGACCAGAAAGAACGTCATCACGCCTTCCAGCAGCATGCCATGCAGGCGCGTGAAATCTGGCGCGAGCGTAGGAGTGATGGAGCCGAGAGCTTCGGGGCGCCAACTGGAATCGGGGATGATGACGACGAGTGCGTACGCGGCGGCAATGGCACCGAGAAGTTGGGCGGCGGTGTAAAGAATCGTTTGCAAAGTGCTGAGGCGGCGGCTGACCCAGAAGCCCACGGTAACGGCGGGATTTAAGTGGCCGCCGGAGACGTGTCCGATGGAGGTGACCATGACGCCGACGGTGAGGCCGTAGGCGAGCGCGAGGCCGAGGATAGTGATGCTGCCTTGTCCGGAAGAGCGGAGATATTGGTCGGCGCAGAGGGCGCCGGCCGCGAAGAATACGACGGCGAACGTGCCGAAGAATTCAGCGAGCAATTTTTGGGTGAGGCTGTACAAGCGGTTCTCCCAGGAAAGACGCGGCGCGATGCGTATGACATGCAGTGGAGTGCGCCGCGCGCGATTCTACTGAATTAACGGTGATAGGTCAAAAGATGGGAGCCGCGCGGGGCGAGTTAGCGCGGCTTGAAGAAATCAAAAGCTCGCTCGAAATGCACCGCGAAAGGAATGGCGCTTCGCGCCGTTTTTTTGTCGGAGCTAAAGCTCCGGCTCACAAAGAGTAAGGCTAGCGCCGCGTGCGGCGGGCCAGGTCGCTGAAGATGTAATTGTGTTCGCTGCTTACACCCCAGCGCTCGAAGGGACGCCAGTACCATGCGGGGTAGAGATTGGAAATGATCGTGGTGTTGCGCGTCAGGATCGTGCCATCGCCGTCCTGTTGCAATGTGTACTCGGCATATTCGAAGCCTAGCCAGTGGCGGCCGGGCATGTTGGTGCGATCGATTGCGAGGCGCATGACATTGGGCGGCTGCCAGTCGATGACGGTCTCTTCGATCGAGCCGTGGTCGAAGTAACATGTGCGTTTGGCGCCGAGGCCGGTGCCTTGCATGTCGCAGCTGATGGGAATGGGGAGGCCGATGTACATCAGCAGAGGCTTTTTCCCTTGGAGGCTGTCGAATGAGCGGAGGTCGTTCCAAACGTGAGTGGGATCGGCAGAGAGTCGAATCGTGGAAGTGACGACTTCCTGGCGGGGGTGAGTGAGTGTGGATAGCTCGATGCGGTGGCCGGTGAGAATCAGCAGCGGCATAGAAAGCAGGACCAGCGAGGTAAATGTGGGGCCCGCCTTGCCAGTGAGTTTGGCCCGCAGCGAGTGAAAAATAAATCCGAGAGCGACGCCTAACGTGATGCCGACGAAAAGCAGGGGAAACGCGAGCAGGGCACAGACCGGAGTTTCCATATGCATCGCGATCAGTAGAGCGAGCGATGCGATGGCTGCCAAAATCCCGGCCGCGGACACGGTTTGCATATCCCGCGAAACAAGGGTGATGGCGAATCCGGCGGCAAACGGCACGAGTATGAAAATCACGCCGCCCATCGCGTGGGTTGCGGGGATCTCGGCGACGAAAAAGCCTGCGAGCCCGACCGCGACGCCAGTGAGCCCGCCGACCAGAACACCCTTCAGCGAATTTTCCCAGTCATGCAATGTGGTTCTCCCGCTTAACCGGAGGATGGCGCTCGGGTCGCGATCTGTTGGCTACCGATGCCCGCGACCTTTGAATTACCAAATGAATTTGGCGCCGAGTTGAATGTGACGCGAACCTCCGCTGCCGAGAACGGGATTAGAAGCCCCGAGGTCGGGAGTGAATGCGGCGAGCCCCGGATTGGACCCGGCCAGGTTATCGTTGATGCCTGTAAAGTTGGGGTGGTTCAGGATGTTGAAAAACTCTGCGCGAAACTGAAGCGTTAGGTGTTCGCCCAGTTTTTGGTTTTTGCTAAATGAGAAGTCCCAGTTGGTGAAATCCGGCCCGCGAAAAATGTTGCGGCCAGAGTCGCCAAACGCGCCGTTGGCGGGAGGCGTCAGCGCGGTGGCTCCGGAAACGTAACACCCAAACGTTGCGAGTTGATTGACGGCCGCCGGGCCAGCAGCGTTTATGCATTGTTGATTGCCACCGATCACATTCCCGCTGCCATCAGTGGTAAATGTGCTCGGGTCGATGAATGGAAGTGAGGTAGTTTTTGACCAGTGAATATTGTTCGGACTGCCGGTAATGTTCCAGCGGTCGTTGAACTCGCCGGTAAAACTGATGTCGTCATCGAAATCAAAGAGCGTATAAGGCATGCCGGTTTCGAGGATGACGATTGAGTTCATCTGCCAACCTTCCAGAAGTTGCCAGAAACTCTTACGTCCTGGAATGGCGTAGGTGACGGCGAACGTGAAACGGTGGCGTAGATCGAAGTCGCTGTTACCGCGTTCCCCGGAAGGATCCAAACTGTTCTGGACATTGAAATGCCGGTTGCTGGTGGATTCATCAATTGAGTGGGCGTACGTGTAGCCGGCTACGATATTCAGGCCCTTCCAGGTGTGGGTTTTGTAGGTGACCTGCAAGCCGTCGTAGCTGGAGTTGTAGGCATTTCCGAATTCGGTGGTCTCGCCGAGGAAATTATACTGCTTGAAGAACGGCCGGTTGCTTTGTTCGCATGCGAAATAGTCGCCGCCACCTTCGAAACAAGCCGCCGCCGCCGGTCCGTTCGGTTGGTTAATGTCGAGCAAGCTGAAAAGCTTTACGCCGCGCTGCCCGACGTACCCCACTTGAAGCGAGGACCAATTTCCGATCGCTCGCTGGACGTTGAGGTTCCAGAACTCGGTGTAAGGAGTATCGAGGTGATTTTTGACGGACGTAATACTGCATGGGCCGTCCGCGCTACAAGCTATCGGCTGCGACAGAATCGGAAATACTTGTGCGGAAGAATTCACCCAATTTAATTGTGTAGGATCTCCACCGTTCGCTTGCACCACCGCTGCGGTTATCGTTCCACCGCCTGGAGTAACTCCCAACGCTCCGGTCGGGATCGTGTTGAGCCCAATCCCGCCGCCGGCCGTCTGGCCGATGAAATCGGAAATCGGAGCCATTTCATAAATAATCCCAGCGCCCGCTCGAATTACTGTTTTTCCGGTTCCCCACGGGTCCCACGCGAACCCGAGCCGAGGAGCGAAGTTATTGTGTTGTACGTTATAGGGGCTGGAAATCTGTTTGCCCACCTGAGCAAATCCGATGCTCGGCTCGAAGTTGGCGAGCAGATTGTTTTGCTCGTGAATCACGCCAGAAACTTCGTAGCGCAGACCGGCGGTGATGGTCAGCTTGGAATTGAAATGGAACTCATCGTCCACGTAGGCAGCGTATGCGTTTTGCGTGATGAACCGCTGCGTGTTTCCGGACAGGATCTCTCCGTTTTCAGGTCCGCAAGGCGTCTGTGAACAACCTGGGTTGAGGTCGGTTCCATTGCCCGGGTCTATCGAACCTGCCTCCATGAAATCCTGAAGACTTTGAAAGAAAATCTCCCCTTTTGCGTGACGATTGCGAATATTGTTAACGGACCCGTGGCGTATTTCTACTCCGAAGTGAATATTGTGACGGCCTCTCAAGTATCCGAGGTTTTCGGTGAACTGATAGGTCGCCGTGGGCGTAGTGAAAAGCGGAAAGCCGTTCCCGCCGCCAAGCTGGAAGAAGTTTCCGACGTCAATCTCCGGAAGACCGAAATTGAATGGGTTGGTAACGCCGGTATTGATTCCATATGTGGTCGGATTGACGTTATGGTCCGCGGAAACAATTTGCTGCGAGAATCGGCTGTATCCAAAACGCGCCTCGCTCACCCAGTTGCTGGTTGGCGTATAGGTCCAATTGATGCCCACGACTTGAGGGCGGGTCAGCGCTTGTGAAAGGAATTGCGGCGCGAGATAGTCGCCGTCTTCTTCCGTTTGCGCGCTGTCCGCAAAGAAGTAGCGTCCAGTGAGCGTGTTGTTCTTCGAAAAATGATAGTCAACTTTGACGAGCGCATTGTCCGCGCGGTTTAGGTTCGCAAGATCTTGAAAGAGCAATCCCGGACCCGCTGTGCCAGTATTCGTGGGATAAAGCTGGGAAATTTTCAGGCTCAAAGGATTGATGACGCAACCGGATAATGCCGCACAGTTCGATATGACGTCCGGAATACTATTGTTCAGGTCGCCGCCCAATGGCACGGTGTCCGGGCTGTTAGCAAGCAGCGGATTACCAACTTTGTCTCGCACGCCTTCGTAAGCGCCGAAGATGAAGAGCTTCTCTTTTATGATTGCTCCGCCGGCAGAACCTCCGAACTGATGCAGGATGAGCGGCGCCAGCGGTTGTCCGACGGGATCGAAATAATTTCGGGCGTCGGCCGCGCTGTTCCGCGCAAAGTAGTACGCAGAACCGTGGAATTGATCAGTTCCCGATTTCAAGCCGAGCTGTACCACCGCGCCCGGTTTCCAGCCGTACTCTGCTGTGGGGTGTTCTTGCGTGCTGAATTCCTGAATCGCGTCAATCGGGAGAAGGCTCGCGGGCGTGCCGCTGACACCTTCTTCATTCAACACCGAGGTTCCGTAATAGAGGTCGTTGTCGTCAGTGCCATCAACGATGTAGTTGTTGTCCTCCGGCCGCGCGCCATTGGAAATGATCGAGTGGAATCCTCCGCCAGGCGTGCGATCAACCCCGGGCATAAGCATGACCAAGTTTTGCCAGTCGCGGCCTTGCAGGGGCAACTCGTTGATCTCCTTATTGCTGAACGACCCTCCCAGGGTCGCGTTGGTTGAATCAATCAGGGACGCGGCCTCCTCGTTCACGACCACGGTTTCGTTCACGGTACCCGGCTGCAGTTGCAGGTCAATGCGAATGTCATTCGTGACCTCTACGCGCACCGCGCTGCTGATGACTTTCTTGAAGCCAGACGCTTCCGCCGAGATGGTGTACAAGCCCGGTTCGAGGTCAGGAGCAACGTACTCCCCGGTTCCATTCGTCACCAGATCGCGCGAAACTCCCTTGCCGGTGTTCGTAACCGTCACTTTCGCGCCAATTACCACGGCACCGGACGAATCACGGATCGTCCCCAAAATGCGGCCCTCATTGGTTTGCGCCCGGGAATTTGGGCTGAGAAGTAAAAACATTGCGACGACCCCGCTCATGAAGCCTAAGCTTTTCATCGCCTGCTCCTTTTTCATGCAATTCCGTTCGTGTGCCGGATGAGTGCGGTCGCTATGCGTTCTGAAACGGAAAGGAAAATGCGGGCGCTGAAAAAATTACAAGCCTGCGGCGAGTTTACCCAGGTCTACGAGGCAGTTAGGAAAGATGCGAGCCGACGATAGCGGCTGGCCGTGATTATTTGCGATGAATGGCCCGGGTCCCATGGGAATTGATGGTATGCGCGACAAAGTAGAACACATGCGAGAGGAAGTCAATGTTGTTTCGCGGCGTCGCGACAAATTCGCAACAAACCTGATTGTCTGGACCACATTGGAACTTATTCTCAGGGAGGAACGATCGCGTCCTATTTCGAAGCAATACAATCCCTGCTGGCATATACTGCGCGGCCTATGCGCGCGAAACTATTTCGGACCGCCATTCCTGTCGTAGGAACTCTTTTAACTCTGGCGTTACCTTCTGTTGGGCAGACGATCAAGGGTAACGGGTACACCGCCTATCGCATTGCCGCGAAGGATCCGCGGCCGCCGCACGCGCCGACGTTCGCCGCGGTGTTGCTCGGCGGCCACGGTGACGTGGACGAGGCCACATCATTTTTATGCAGTCATTCTGGAGGAGGCGAGTTGGTTGTTCTACGCGCCTCCGGGGCTGACGACTACAACGCCGAGTTTCAGTCTGCGTGCCCTGGAAATTCCGTCTTGACACTTGTAGTTACATCGCGGGATGGCGCAAATGATCCTTTTGTCGCGGAAAAGCTTCATAACGCGCACGCGATTTTTATTGCCGGCGGCGATCAATCGAACTACGTGAAATATTGGACTGGCAATGCCGTGCAGAAAGAGATCAACGAAGGCGTGAAGCGAGGCGTTCCCATCGGCGGAATCAGCGCGGGACTGGCGGTGCAAGGTGAATTTGTATTCGATTCGATGTTGGACACGGTGACGAGCCCAGAAGCATTGGCAAATCCCTACGATCCACACGTGACTCTAGTGCGAGATTTCCTCTCGATACCAATCCTGAAAAGCATTATCACCGACAGTCATTTTTCGCAGCGCCAGCGCATGGGTCGCTCGCTCGCGTTTCTTGCGCGCATCGTGCAGGACGGTTGGGCGCCGGAAGCGCACGGCATTGGCATCGACGAAACCACCGCGGTCCTGGTGGAAGCGGACGGCCGTGCCCGGGTGGTCGGGAAAAATTCAGCGTACTTCATGACGCTCGATCACCGGCCAGAAGTTTGTGTGGATGGAAAGCCTCTCACGCTGCGTCATGTGAAGGTTGTGAAGCTCAGCGCCAGGGACACTTTCGATCTGAATGCGTGGGCGGCTACGGGCGGGAGCAGCTTTGAAGTGAATGTCGTTGACGGCAAAATGACGAGTAGCGCGCAGCCGTGAAGTTGGAACGGCATGGAATACGGAGATCTTCGCTATTACTGGGTCAAATTTGCTAGTTTTTTCGACACGCCCCGAACTGATGGGTGGAGAAGCGCACCTTGAGCGATAGCGCTTCTCGGTTTATCCAGCAATCGAATAACGCCGGGGCGTGCAGCGCCAACTGCCGCAGCCGACGTCCGTCGCGACAGAGCCCTAGCGGACGGCGGCGACGGGGACGCCTACTGGGGTTAGCCAGTTGTGGCGGTCGGGTTTTTTGCCTTCAACCAGGGCGAAGAATTCGTCCTGGATGCGTTTGGTGATGGGACCGCGAGAGCCCATGCCGATTTTCACGCGGTCGATGGAGCGGATCGGGGTGACTTCAACCGCAGTGCCGCAGAAGAAGACTTCATTGGCGATGTAGAGCATTTCGCGCGGAATGATTTGTTCGGCTACGGGAATGCCGAGGTCTTTGCAGATGGTGATGATGGAGTGGCGCGTGATTCCCGGCAGCGCGGAATTGGACAGAGGTGGAGTGATGACCGTGTCGCCGGAGACGATGAAAATATTTTCGCCGGAGCCTTCGCTGACGTAGCCGTGGGTATCGAGCGCGATGCCTTCGACGTAGCCGTTGGCGCGCGCTTCCATGCGGATGAGCTGGGAATTCATGTAATTGGCGGCGCACTTGGCCATTTGCGGCAGAGTGTTGGGCGCGGGACGATTCCAGGAGCTGACGCAGACGTCCACGCCATTGCGCAGGCCTTCTTCACCTAGATATTTTCCCCAAGGATAACAGGCCATGTACACCTCGATGGGGCAACCGACGGGGTCCACTCCGGCTTCGCCATAGCCGCGGAGAATTACCGGGCGGATGTAACAGGCGCCGATTTTATTCACGCGCAGGAGTTCGAGGTTGGCGTTGCAAAGATCATCGAGGGTGTGGCGAACCTCCATGCGATAGATGTAGGCGGAATTCAGCAGGCGCTGCATGTGTTCTTTCAGGCGGAAAACGCCGGGGCCTTGTTCGGTATCGTAGCAGCGGATGCCTTCGAAGACGGCGGAGCCGTAGCTGACGACGTGGGAGAGGACGTGAATTTTGGCGTCGTCCCAGTTGATGAATTTACCGTCGTGCCAAATCTTTTCTGTCTTGGGAATGGGCATCGGGTCGCTCCGCACGCAAAAAAGTCGTTAAAAATGAGTGCAATGGCAGAGTAGAGCAGGGAGGGTTGCGGTGTCAATCTGTCGGGCGGTGGTTGTGTCGAGGTGGGATGCTCCAATTTGGACGGTGGAAAAGAGGGAGAAAATCACCACTGATGAACACAGATAAATGCACTGATAAATCCAACAACGAAAACGAGAATAAAGACAAAAAAGGAAATAAAGACAAAAAAGGAAATAAAGACAAAATCTAAAGAACAACGGCTACACCAATAATGGCGGGCTACTCTTCGCGCAAGGCCACTAGCGGGTCAACCCTGGTGGCGCGCTGGGCTGGGATGAAGCAGGCAAGTAAAGCTACCGACGTTAGCAGGGCGGCGATTGCGACGAACGTCAGCGGGTCCGTGGGCTTTACCGCATAGAGCATGGAGCGCAGGAATTGGGTCAGCAGCAGGGCGCCGAAAAGGCCTGCGGCCAAGCCCACGGCTACCAGGAACATGCCTTCTCCGAGGGCCATACGCAGGATGTGGGAGCGTTGTGCGCCCAGCGCGATGCGAATGCCAATTTCGTGACTACGCTTGCTGAAGGTGTAAGCCATCACGCCATAAATTCCGATGGAGGCGAGCAGGAGCGCGATCACCGCGAAGACGCCCAGAATTTCGAGCGCGAAGCGGCGCTCCGCCGTCGATCTGGCGATTACTTCTTCCATGGAACGCACCGCATAAACCGGCACGTCCGGATCAACCGCCTGAACTTCGTGACGAATTGCATCGCCGATCATACCGGGGTCGCGGGCGGTGCGCGCGTAGATGACGGAACTGTAGGAAGGGGATTGGAAGTCCGAGAGGTAGATATGTGGGCCGTCCTGGGCCTCGAGCGAACCGGATTTCACATTGCCGACGACGCCGATTATGTTCAACCAGGGGGCAGTGGATTGCGGGTCCCCTTCGCGGGCGAAGCCAGGCCTAACGCGTTTGCCAATCGGAGTGTCGCCGGGCCAGTATTGGTGTGCGAAAGCTTCGTCCACAATGGCAACCGGCTGGCCCTTATCGTCGTCGGAGTCGGTGAAGTTTCTTCCGGTGATGAGCGGGATTTCCAGCGCGCGAAAGTGGCCCGGGCTGACCGAGGCAAACTCGGCGACTGGCGTTCGTTCGGAGTCCGAAGGCCGACCCTCGATGGTAAAAGGGAGTAGATTCCGCGCAGGTACAAGCGGCAGGCTGCCACCGCCGCCGATGGAGGCCTCTTCGACGCCCGGAAGAGCGGATACGCGCCGCAGAACTTCACGCATGAAGGCGGCGCGCTTCGGAGTAGTGAAATAGCGGTTTTGCGCAGGATCATTCGGATAGGCGAGCCACATCTGAGCGGTGACGACGTGATGTGGGTTGAAGCCGGGACGGACTTCCAGGACTTGCCAGAAGCTACGAAGGAACAAGCCCGCGCCGATCAAAAGTATCAGCGAGAGCGCGACTTCGGAAGCGACCAGCGCGCTGGAAACCCGCATCTGGCGCTTGGTGGAGCCGGAGCCGCGGCTGCCTTCGCGGAGATTGGAGATTTGATTGGGGCTGGCGGCTTGCAGCGCGGGTGCCAGGCCGAAGATCACTCCGGTGATGATCGAAACCAGCAGCGCGAAGCAGAGCACTCCGGGGCTGATGGTAACTTCACTCAGGCGCGGAATATCGGCGGGCGCGAAATTCAGCAGAGCGCTTTTCAGCGCCACTACCGTAGGCAGTGCAACACAGCCAGAAACGAAGGCGAGCAGCACGCTTTCGGTGAGCAGTTGGGCGATGAGGCGGCTGCGCCCGGCTCCCATCGCCAGGCGTATGGCGATTTCGCGGTGGCGCCCTGAGGCGCGGGCCAGCAGAAGATTCGCGAGGTTGACGCAAGCAATCAGCAGCACGAACCCGACTGCGGCGAACAGGACGAAAAGCTCGCTGCGAACATTGGCGGTGAGATCCTGCTGCACGGAAACCAGGCGCGGAGCCCAACCTGCAGCCGGAGGATAGTCGGTGGCGTAATCGCGGGCGAGCCCAGCGTCGAAAGCTTCCAGGCGGACTTGCGCCGCGGCGACGCTCAAGCCGGGCTTCAGGCGTCCGATCGCGCCGGGAAGCATGCGAATCGAACGAAGCGGTGGCACGGGGAATGGCAGCGCGCTGTAGCCGGCGGCGATGTATGCGTCCTCTTCGGTTTCCAGAGTTTTTCCCGGGTGGTGGAATCCGGGTGGCATGACGCCGATGATTTCGTACATATCGCCATCGAGGCGCAAGCTCTTGCCGATGACTTTGGGATTGGCGCCATATTGGCGGTGCCAGAAGCCGTCGCTGAGGACGACAGCGTTGACGAAGCCCGGAACTTCGTCTTTCTGGGTGAACACGCGGCCAAGCGCGGCCTGCGCTCCGAGCATTGTGAAATAGTTAGAGCTCGTGGCCAGGACTTCGATTCGCTCGGGACGTTCCACATCGGTGAGGTTCGCGGGAATCGGCCAGATCACCGCGAGGTCTTGAAAAATTCCGGCGCGATCACGATAGTCCCAAAATTGCGGGACGGACATGCCGACGTCTTTGGTGTTAGAGCTGCGCAGATCGTCGAATGCACGCACCAGCTGTTCAGAATGCGTGAAGGGAAGCGGGCGGAGCAAGACGCCGTCAACGATGCTGAACGCGGCAATATTCGCGCCGATGCCGAGGGCCAAGGTGAGAATCGCAACCACGGTGAAGCCCGGAGTCTTGAGCAACATGCGGCAGGCGTAGCGGACGTCTTGCAGAAAAGAGGCCATTTTGGCTCCTCTTGAGCATGATCGAAACGGATCCGTGCGGTTCGTGGAGTAAGACGCGGGAAGTTATTTTTGTGTTAGCAGCGAGATGAGAATTTGTTGTGGATTAGGTGAGGAGGCGCGGTCTGAGCTGTATGAAGCGTTCGTTGATGGGACGTGCGTCCCCAAATCAGACAGGATTGCACGGGTGAAACGCGGCGCGGTGTGCGGGACGGCTTCGCGGCGGCGGATTGCTCAGCGGCCGGACGCTTGCGCGCCGCGCAGAACCATACAGGTTGAGGACGCGCGCGCGACCAGCACGCCGGAGGAGTTCGTAATATCACACTCAGTCAGGCCGACGGTGTTGCCGCGCTTGACGACTTTGCCGACGGCGCGCAATTTTTCGCTCCAGACGGGGCGGAGAAAATTGATTTTCAGCTCGAGCGTGGTGAAGGACTCGCCGTCCTCCAAGGTTGACGCGAAGGAAACGCCCATGGCGGCGTCGGCGACGTCGCAGAGTACGCCACCGTGGAGAGTGCCCATGGGGTTGGCGTGTTTTTCGTTCGACTCAAAATCGAAGACTGCTTCACCGTGTTTTACGGCGACTAGCCTGAAGCCGATGAGTTGGGCGATGGGAGGAGCGGGCAGCTCACCGCGGATCAAGCGCTCGAGATTTTCCAGTCGTTCGGTCACGCGATGTTCCTCCGATAAGAAATAATCGTACTTACCTGAGTAATTAGAGTCGCGAAGTGCGGGAAAGATGCGCTCGAATACTCTGGACGAAAGCTAGAAGTGTTCTTCGATGTCCTGTGCGGCGTGCCCGCGTCCGGTAAAGCCGGAGATTCGGCCCCAGGCGCTGGTTTTCCAGTCATCAGTGATGTGGGCTGCGAGAATCCAGGGCGGCAACTCGACATACAGGAAGTCCGCGAGAGCGTACAGATAGGGCTCGTACATGTCGCGCAGTTCTTTCAGCTTGCATTTAGAAGCTTCGTCGTCGCGCAGTTGATAGCCGGCTTGTTCGAGGCTGGTGTACAAGCGCGCGTATTGCTCGGGAGGCAAGCGGTCGGGGCAGTCAGGGCGCGGCTTGGCGAAGAAAACTTGCGCGAGATCGGCGACGGTGTGGCGGCACATGGCGAAGGTGAGCCGTGCCTGGCGGGAGCAAGGATTGTCGGATGTGGCGATTAACAGAGCGGTGGAATCTAGAATTGCCGCGAGAGCTGCGAGCCATGATTCATTGGTGTGTTGCGAACGGAAATAACTAACGACGGGATAGGAGATGTGACTTTCGAGCAACTCGGCGGACCAGTGCTCCCAATCGCGGAAAAGGATCAGCAGTGCGTCCAAGCCATGCGGCCCCGCGTGGCGGAGCAGCAACTCCGCGGCGGTGGGCGGCGAGCCGGCGCGGGCATCGAGCAGAACGATGGTGACTTCGCGTTTGGAGAAAGCCTGATAGATGACCGGCAGATAACTGATGATCATCGCGAGAAAACCGAAGCCGAGGCCGCTCTCAAAGATGGCAAGGATGCGCTCGGGGGAGGTGTGGGGAGTGACGTCGCCGAGGCCCAGCGTGAAAAATGTGGTGCCGCTGAGATAGAAGCAGGTTTCCAGCGACGGCCGGGTGGGGTCGTGCGGCGTGTTGCCGTAATACAGGAAACCGAATCCGAAAATCAGGCTAGCCGCCCACAGCCCGAAGAGAATCAGCAGGGACAGCGGACCGAAAAAGCTGAGGAACGTCTCGCGCGCTTTGGCGGAACGGATCAAGCGCGCGATCGCTTTGGTGGGCGCCCATAACGCAACATAGAAGGCGCGCGTGAGACGGAAGCGGCGCGAGACGCGGCGCGGCAGAATGATGGTTTCGAACGCTTCGAGCAGGATGACCGAGATGATGCAGAGGCCGATTACGACAGGAACAATCATGCAGCCTGCTCCAGCACGGACGTCAGCGTGATTTCGGCTTTGAAGAGACGCGAAACCGGGCAATTGGCTTTAGCACTGGCGGCCGCGGATTCGAAAGCGGACTGTGTAATTCCGGGAATGCGCGCGGCGAGGTCCAGATGGATTTTGGAGATGGTCCAGCCGGCGTCCAGCTTTTCGAGCGAGACGGTCGAGGTGACTTTGATGCTGTCCGGGGTGAAATTCATGGTGCTGAGCTGCGCGGAAAGAGCCATGGCGAAGCAGCCGGCGTGGGCGGCGCCGATGAGCTCCTCGGGGTTCGTGCCTTTGCCGTTTTCAAAACGCGTGAGGAAGGAATAAGGGGCATTTGCGAGTGTGCCGCTGGCGGTGCTGATACTGCCATGGCCGTCTTTCAGTGTGCCGTTCCAGATTGCTGAGGCTGTTCGCTGCATGTGGCTCTCCTGTAGGCTTCGAGATTTTAATTCTGTGCGACGGATTTCTTGCGGCCGGGATGTGGCTTTCGGCCTGAGTGCCAGGAACTGTTTTACTCTTGCGACGGTTCGAAATCCAGCCTTCGCGCGAGGGGGAAGCTTTCACGTTTGTACGAAAACCTGCCCGCTTCATCCCGAAAAGAGCGGGATGAAGCGGCCGCCACATGCGCTCGAAGTATCTGCGGTTTCGCCGATACGGAGACTGGCAGCAACATTTCGATTGGATGTGCGAGCGTACGTGATGGATTTAGATTAATACTACGGTGTGCTGGCGGTCCGAGAGCGTTGTTGATTTTAATGCACGTCGGGCGGCGGCGGAGGCGCTTCGCGAGTGCTAAGCGAATGAAAATTTTGCTGGATGCGCTGCAGGCGATTGCCGGCGACGTTCTCATAGATGCCGAATGCCACGAAGGGAACCAGCGCGGCGAGCGCCCAGAGCTTGGCGCTGTTGGGGAATTTTGCTTCGGGCTCCCAGCGGAAAAGCCTACGCGAGATTTCGAAGGCCACCAGCAGGCCCAGAGTGAGCGCGACGAAATCCGTGAGGACTTCGACGGGCGTGGAAGCGTTGGTAGTGGCAGCTTCCAGGCCGTTCGCAAGGTAAGTGGCGGGCATGAACAGGGCGGCGCGTTGGATCCAGTGCGGAAAGATGGCGAGCGGGACGCTGGCGCCTGAGAGAAACAGGAAGCCGGTCCAGATAAGCTGGTTGATGACCTGGGTTTCCTGCATCGTGTTGGTGACGCTGGCGACGATCAGCCCGAAAGCGGAGAAAGCCGCCGAGCCAACGGTGATGAGCAAAAAGACAGCCCACAGATTTCCCCAGCCAGGCATGTGCAGCGCCCATTTGCAGGCGAGAATTTCGATGATCACCGAAGGGACCACGAGTAGGTAATTCGCAAGGATGCTGGAAGCAAGCATGGGTCCGGCACCCAGCGGCGCGAGTCGAAAACGGCGCAGGATTCCCGCTTCGCGGAACATCACCAGCTGCACGCTGAGCCCCCAGAAACTGCCCATTACCGTGAGAGTGAGGACGGCGCCGAGAATATAACCAATCCATCCGGTAGAGCCCTTGCTGAAGACCAGCACGAAGAAAAACAGGAAGCCGAGCGGCATAATCAGGCTGAAAAATAGAAATGTGCGATTGCGCATCGCGAGGCGCACGCGGATTTTTGTGAGCGTCCAGGTGTTGGTGATGGGGTTCGAGGCCATTTTTAGATTAATCCCTTAGCCTGCGTCCGGTCAGCTCGATGAAGACGTCTTCGAGAGAGGGCGAGAACATTTCCAGGCTTTGCAGTTCGTTGTTTTCGGCTTCGAGCTGCTTCACCAGCGCGACGATGGTGCGCGGCGGGAGCGTGGAGTGCATGACGTAAGTACCGTCGAAATCCCGGCAATCGGCGACGCCTTCGAGAGTGCTCAGAACACCGTTGGTGAGAGGGCGCGCGAGGCGCACTTCAATGCGCGTGGTGCCGGCGGATGAATGTTTCAGCTCGCGCGGCGTGCCGGTCTTGATGATGCGGCCGTAATCCACGATGGCGACGCGATCGCACAGACGCTCGGCTTCTTCGATGTAATGAGTGGTGATCAGCACGGTCTTCTTGTCTTTGCGCAATTCCTCAATGATGTCGTAGATCTCGCGGCGAACCTGCGGGTCGAGGCCGGCGGTGGGCTCGTCCAGAAACACTACTTGTGGATTGTTGACCAGCGCCATGGCTAGTGCGAGGCGCTGTTTTTGGCCGCCGGAAAGTTGGCTGTAGAAAGTGTCGCGCTTTTCTTCGAGCTGAAAGCGTTTCAGCAGAGATTCCGTGTCGGCGCGATTGGTGTAGAAGTTTGCGAATAGATCGAGGGCTTCCTTGACGCGCAGTTTGTCTGGCAGGGAAGTAGACTGCAGCACGGCGCCGATTTTCTGCTTGAACTCGGAGCCCGCCTTTTCAGGGTCGAGGCCGCAGACGCGAGCGGTGCCGCGGTCGGGTGTGCGCATGCCTTCCAGGATTTCGACGGTGGTGGTCTTTCCCGCGCCGTTAGGACCCAGCAGGCCGAAAACCTCGCCTTCCTGGACCGAAAAGCTGAGGCCGCGTACGGCTTCGACGGCGACGCCGCTGGATTGGTACGTTTTGAACAGGCCTTCGACGGCGATGATGGGTTCCGGCACGAACGATGTCCTCGGTGTCTGTGGAGCTATCTTCTATATCACACTCGTGATGTCGACGCGACTCGCCTGGCAGGCTTGCGTTTTGGCTTGCGAGATTTTGCGCGTGAATTGACGCGAGATTTGGCGCGCGATTTGGGCGACCAGGAGTACAGCTTCATGTCAATTCTGGTGCCTTCGATGGGCACACCTTCGGTGGCGAGCAAGCGGCGCTGCAGGCTAGCGTGCGGTTCGGGCATGGTGACTTTGCCGCCGGCGCCGATCACGCGATGCCAAGGAATGCCGCGGCCGTTCGGTGTTGCCGCCATGGCGTAACCGACGGCGCGAGCTCCGCCGCGCAGGCGCAGAGCTTTAGCGAGCTCGCCATAGGTAGTAACCCGGCCGCGCGGAATTCGTTTCACGAGCCGATAGACTGGATCCCAGGACATTCTTCACCTCTGCTGACAGTTTAATCGAATTGCGGCGGCGCTGCGGCAGCAACGTGTGCAGTGGATTTGCGCCACGCGGCGAGTCCGTAGATGGGCTGCGGAATTGATGAAATCCTCCCGCGACGGTGTCCAATAATTGAGGCGTCGCGCGGGAAACGAGCGCCTGCCAGCGTTGAGCGGGCGCTGCGAACGCTGCAACGAGTAATGACGGATACGATACAGTGCAGACAAGTCCAACCGTTCGTACTATTGCTCTCGTAGTGGACCACCAATACACTACGTAATAGCATCTAACCCTGTGGATGCGTGCTGAGCGCTAAGAACGTGCGCTGCTCGGAAAAGGAGGTGTTGTGGCTTTTGTTCGACGCAAAGGCAACACCTACTTTCTGGTGCACAACGTGCGCAAGCAGGGCAAAGTGCAGCAGTTGCATTTGGCGCGGTTGGGGGAACGGCCGCGCATAACAGATGACGTGGTGCGCAAGGTATCGCGCAACCACCCCTTCCTCGATCTGGACTGGTCGCACCTGCGGGAGCAGGTAAATGGCCGGATCGAGCTATTTGATATTCGGTCGCCGTACGTGCAGAACCTGATGCATTCGTTGCGAAACCTTAACCTGGACCTGGCCGACCTGTCACCGCCAATGTTGCTTCTGGCAGATCGAGCCAATTCAAGCCGTGAACTGGTCACGCAATTACGGTTGTTGCGGTCAACGCTCGACGTGAAGTTGGATCAATTCGAGCGCACGGAACCGCGCAATCCGGAAAGCGGCAGGAAGTTCCGGTAGGGAGCAAAACCGTGGGCGCGCAGGCACTACAACTAGACCCGACCCAGCGCAGCGTGGAATCTCGGGATTTTGAAGCCGGGCTGCGGCGGAAAATCGTGGGGCAGGATGAAGCGGTGCAGGCCGTGGTGGACTTGTACCAAGTGTTTCGCGCCGGGTTGAACTCGCCGGGGCGTCCGGTAGGGAATCTGTTGTTCTTGGGGCCGACGGGCGCGGGCAAGACGCGCGTCGTCGAAGCTACCGCCGAAGTGCTGTTTGGAGATCCGCGCGCGGTGATCAAGGTGGATTGCGCGGAATTTCAGCACTCGCA
>JGI12713J13577_1000014_pt1 | contig 94663 bp, 71 predicted proteins | sample JacPin_JW_Ref_O3_FD_13577 | JGI IMG/M metagenome (IMG submission 13577) | reverse complement strand
TTCCGTAGGGGCGGGTCTCAGACCCGCCGCAGCCTTGTCCTAGCCTCGGCTCCACATCTAAAACCCAATCCACCCCGCATGTATCAACCACAACGAAGTAACCCCGACCAAAATCCACAAAATCACCCCCTGCAGCATCGGACGCNCCCCCNCCTGCCGCACCGTGGCCCGCGAAATCCCCGTCCCAATCAAATAAAGCGTCGCAGTCAATCCCAATTTCCCCATCACACTCAAAACATGCCATGCCCGCGCACCGCCCGGTACATATGTATTGGCCACCGCAGCCAAACAAAAAAGCGCTATAAACCAAGGCCACTGTATCCGGCTGTCCGACCGCTTCATCACCGCCGCCCCCACCGACACCGGGACAATCCACAAAGCCCGCGTCAATTTCACAGTCGTCCCCACCACCAAAGCCACCGCCCCGTAACGCGCCGTCGCCCCCACCACCGAACTCGTGTCATGAATCGCCAGCGCCGCCCACAATCCAAATTGTTGCTGCGACAAATGCAGCAGCCACCCCAACGGCGGAAAAATCAGCAGCGCAATCGCATTCAAAATGAAAATCGTTCCCAGCGACACCGCGGTCTCCTCCTGATCCGCGTGAATAATCGGCGCCACAGCCGCAATAGCGCTGCCGCCGCAAATCGCCGTCCCCACCGTGATCAAAATCGATGCGGTCTTGTTCACCCCCAGCATTCGCCCAGCCAGCAATCCCGCCGTCAACGCGAACGCAATGCTCGCCGCGGTGTACACGAACCCGCTGCGGCCCGCGCGCAACACTTCGTGCAGGTTCATTCCAAATCCCAGCCCCACCACCGATGCCTGCAGCAAATACTTCGTCGCCGTGCGCGCTTCCGTCTGCCACGGATGCGTAAATCCCAATCCGAATATTAGTCCCAACGCCAGCGCCGCCGCCGGAGATACCAATCCGCTCGCGCACAACGCAAATCCCGCTAAAAATAAAATTTTCACTGCCACAAAAATCTCCCGTCGTCCGAGCGCCACTCCAAAATATTCCTCCCGCGGTCCAGTCTTATATCATTAATATCGTGACCCTGCTTGCCCCCGGCGCCGCCAACCCCGCTCGCCCGGCCTTCCCCCGGGCGCATTAGTGAAAACTTGCAAGTGTTACCCCTCCATCCCCTTACATCTTCGCGCCTTTCTCCAATTTAGAGTGGACATGAGCACCCCTTCTCGGTCAAATTATGGGTGTACCTTTGACGCTTTTCTGTCATCTGGGGGAAATTCGCTATGCGATATTTTTCTATCCTATTAGGACTCATCCTGCTTCTATCCCTTAGCGCCGGCGCACAGTCCACCGCCTCCAATTCCGTTTTGCTGCCTGCTTCTTATTTTGCCGTACCCGCAACTCCCGACTTCGCCGCGAACGCTCCGTCCATATCCCTCACTCCATTCTCCGCGGCCCCGGCGAATACGCCCCCGAGCGGCTTCGCTCCCTCCACGCCCCTGTCCCTGTCGCTGATGCCCGCGCCCGCCGCACCTCCGCAAGACGTCACCAGCGTTTTCGAAAATTATGCCTGGCAAATCTACGGCGGCTACACCTTTCTGCGTTTCTATGAATTGCCCGGCGTCACTCCGAACATGAACGGTTTCAACTACAGCGTCGTTTATTACTGGAAGGATTGGTTCGGCGTGGATGGCGAATTCGCCGCGACGCACGCAACCCAGGACAATGTTAGCTCCTGGTTCCTGTTCGGCGGTGGCGGGCCGCGCTTCCGTTGGTCCGCGCGAAAAGGCATCGAACTCTGGGCGCATGCCCTGGTCGGATATTCGCACTTCACGCCGCAGACGCCCGCCGGCAATCAGCACGCCTTCGCCTACGAGCTGGGCGGTGGAGTGGACCTGCCCTTCAAACCGCGCTGGGCCCTGCGTCTAGGCGCCGACGCCATGTGCACGAACTACTTCAACGCCCACCAGTTCAGCCCCACAGCCCACGCAGGCGTGGTCTTCCGGTTTTAGCGCCAGCGCGCCAGCAATGCGCGGCAGGCCACGGCTTGTGAATTGCGCTGCAGCGTAATTCATCCTGAGATCCCGTAGCGCGAGATCGAAGGGCTGCGCCCCACACTAATCCCCGGCATCCCCTGCTACTTTTCCCTCCCACCCCTCATCCAATCCGCCATGAACCTATTCGATGAATTGCAAATTCGCGACATCCTACTCCGCAACCGCATCGTCGTCTCCCCCATGTGCCAATACTCCAGCACCGACGGCTTCGCCAGCGATTGGCACCTCGTCCATCTAGGCAGCCGCGCCGTAGGCGGAGCCTCCCTCATCTTTACCGAAGCCTGTGCCGTCTCCCCCGAAGGCCGCATCAGCCCGCAAGATCTCGGTATCTGGAAGGACGATCACATCGCGTTCCTGTCGCGCATCACGCGCTTTCTCCTAAGCCAAGGTACCGTCCCTGGCATTCAATTAGCCCACGCCGGACGCAAAGCCAGCACGCCTCCGCCCTGGCACTCCGGCGGCTTCATCCCCGAATCCCAAGGCGGCTGGAAACCGGTCGCCCCCAGCGCCATCGCCTTCTCCGATACCTACGCGCAACCCGCCGCGCTTGATGCCGCCGGCATTCAAAAAGTCATCCAGGATTTCACTGCTGCCGCCACGCGTGCCTCGCAAGCCGGTTTTCAAGTGATCGAAATCCATTCTGCGCACGGCTACCTGCTCCACGAATTCCTCTCGCCGCTCGCCAATCACCGCACCGATTCCTACGGCGGCTCCTTCGAAAATCGCACGCGCCTCCTCCTCGAAGTCGTTACCGCCGTCCGCCGCATCTGGCCGATTTGCTACCCGCTGTTCGTCCGCATCTCCGCCAGCGATTGGGTTCCCGGCGGCTGGGACATCGAGCAATCCGTGGCCCTCGCCGAACTTCTCGGGCCGCTCGGCGTGGACCTGATCGATTGCTCCTCCGGCGGCATGGTTCCCAACGCGCAAATTCCCGTCGCCCCCGGCTTCCAGGTCCCTTTCGCCGACCAAATCCGCCAACGCACCGGCATCCTCACCGGCGCCGTAGGTATGATCACTAACGCCGCCCAAGCCGATGCCATCCTCGACCAAGGCAAAGCCGACGTAGTAATCCTGGCCCGCGAATTCCTCCGCCAACCGTACTGGCCACTAGCGGTAGCCCGCGAGCTAGGATTCCCAGTAAGCTGGCCAGTCCAATATCTCCGCGCGGCCCCAGACGGCACCCCGCCTCGCGAAGCAATCCAAGTCCCCGACGACCCCTGCGCAAAAGCCGAGCACGACGAAACCCAAGAATAAATCCCCGCAGCTCACTCCAATCTTGGAGTGCGGAAGCTTGCTGCCGCCTTTACAAGGCGAGGCTTGCCTCGCCGCTCTCAGCGCGGGCGCCGCGTCCGATGCCCGCACTCTAAGTGCCACACCTCTCCCAATCGGAAACACCCCCCGCAAACTCTCTACCGCCCACGCATCAATCCATCTACCATAATCCCGTGTCGACGAACGCTCACCTCCACCGCCGCATCGCCGCGGCCACCGGCATCGTCATGACCAGCGTTCTCCTTAGCCGCATCCTCGGCTTCTTCCGCGATTGGACCGTCGCCCACCAAGTCGGCGCCAACGCCGCCACCAGCGCCTATTACACGGCCTTCACTCTCCCGGATTTCCTAAACTACCTAATCGCCGGCGGCTCCCTCAGCATCACCTTTATCCCCGTCTTCGCCAAATACGTAGCCGAACAACGCGAAGACGAAGGCTGGCGCGTTTTTTCCACGGTAGTCACCGTAATGGGCTTCGTCCTGGTCACTCTCGTAATCCTCGGCGAAATCTTCGCCGCCCACATTGTGAAATACATCGCCCCCGGCTTCGCCCCCGCCGAATTCCAGCAAACTGTTTTCCTAACGCGCCTGATGCTTCCCGCGCAAATCTGCTTCTACGAAGGCAGCATCCTCAGCGCCGTGCAATACGCCAAGAATCGCTTCATCATCCCGTCGCTCGCACCCATCCTCTACAACATCGGCATCATCCTAGGCGGCGTCCTGCTCTCCTCGCGCATCGGCATCAACGGATTCGCGGTCGGCGTCCTAGGTGGCGCGATATGTGGAAATTTCCTGCTGCAAATCTATGGCGCCTGGCGCGCCGGCGCGATTTTCAGGCCCAACTTCAACATCCGCCATCCCGGCTTCTGGATGTTCTTGAAACTTTCTGTCCCCATCATGCTCGCCCTTTCACTTTCCTTCGTTGACGACTGGATCATCCGCTGGTTCGGCTCCTATCTCCAACCAGCCTCTATCACCTGGCTGAACAACGGCAAAACTCTAATGCGCGTCCCGCTAGGCCTGGTAGGCCAAGCCATCGGCGTAGCGTCTTTCCCCATCCTCGCGCAGCTCTACTCCGAAAAAAAATTCGACGACCTGAATCAAATCCTCAACTCCACATTTCGCGCCCTCATTTTCTTGCTCCTGCCCATCTCCGCGCTCACCATCGCGCAAAGCCTTCCTCTCGTCTATCTAGTCTTCTCGCACACTCGTCTCCACGGCCCCGATCTCGCGGCCACCGCTTCCACACTCGCGTTCTTTTCAATCGGAATGTTCGCCTGGGGCGCGCAGAATATCCTGGCCCGCGGCTTTTACGCCACGCGTGACACCATCACCCCCGCCGTAGTAGGCACCATCACCACCCTCCTCAGCCTCCCGGTCTACTGGCTGCTCGTCCGTCGCCTCGACTACGTCGGCCTCGCCCTCGCCAGCACCATCGGCATAGTGGCCTACACCGTCCTTCTCTTCATCCTCCTCGCCCGCCGCACAAAAAATCCAGAAGAAGGAAGTCTGGTAGTCTTCTTCCTGAAAGTAGCGGTAGCATCCGCCGCAGCAGGCTACGTCTGCTATCGCCTCACAAACGCGCTAGAAAATCTGCTCCCCTGGCAACACATTCCCGGCGCCCTACTCCTGCTGACCGTAGTCACCTCCGCAGGAATCCTCCTCCTGATCGCCCTCCTGAAACTTTTCCGCGTCCCAGAAGTAACCCAATACCTCCGCCGCGCCTACCAATTCGCCAGCCGCGAGTGACCGGCCTCTCCTCGGAACGCCAATCTCCTGATTGGCGATCTGCGCCACGCCGCCAGCGACACTTGGTAGGGGCGCTGCTTGCGAATCGCGCTGCAGCGCGATTCATCCTGAGATCCCGCGGTGCGGGATCGAAGGGCTGCGCCCCAGCTTGCCACGATGTCAGCCTTCCCAGCCCTTCACCGTTGATGTCGCCTTTGAATTTGTAGCGGGCGCCTTCAGGCGGGCGTCGTTGCCTTTGAATTCGCAGTACGCAGTTCTCTTTCTCTGTGTTCTCCGCCTTTCCTCTGTGCTCTCTGTGTAAAATCTTTTGCCTTTGCAGTTCGCGCACACACCCTCAATCCGCCGCCCAAAAACAGCCCCGTTCGCCGTACAGTACTCACTTGGAACAGAAAAACGAAAATGTGATCAGCAAACGCTTTGCTGGTTCCACCGGCGAAGCAGCAACAATGTCACGCGGAGAAAAAACATGACGCCAAGAACGCGTCTCGCAGCGGCAGTAGCGACAGCAATCCTGGTATCCGTCGTCACAGCTCAAGCCCAAGCACCCGAGAAGCGCCCCATCTCCTTCCAGGATCTAATCTCACTCCATCGCCTGAGCGAACCCCAACTCTCGCCCGACGCCAAATGGATCGCCTACACCGTCTCCAGTCCTGACTTGGAAGCAAATCACTCCGTCCGCGACATCTGGCTGGTCCCAACCACCGCTGGCGAACCCCGCCAATTGACCCGCGGCGGCAGCGACACGCGCCCGCGCTGGTCTCCCGACGGCCAAAAACTAGCCTTTATTTCCGCGCGCAACGGCACACCCCAAATTTATTGGATCGCGCTGACCGGCGGCGAAGCCACCCGCCTCACCTCACTCTCCACCGGCGCCGACAACGAACTCTGGTCGCCTGATGGCCACACGCTCGCCTTCATTTCCTCCGTCTATCCCGATTGCCACGACGACGCCTGCAACTCCCAACGCGACGCCGCCAAAGAAAAATCTAAAGTGAAAGCCCACATCTACGAAAAACTTCTCTATCGCCACTGGACCGAATGGTCCGACGGCAAGCGCAGCCATCTATTCGTAACCGCGGCAGCAGCAGACAGCACCAACGCCCCGCGCGATCTAACTCCCGGCGCAAACTACGACGTCCCGCCATTTAACGAAGGTGCGCCAGAAGCCATTGCATTTTCACCTGACGGAAAAGAACTGGCCTTCACCGCGAACGCTGATAAAGACGAAGCCCTAAGCACCAACGGCGATCTCTTCACCGTTCCGGCATCCGGCACGACCGAACCTAAGCGCATCACCACCAATCCCGGCAACGATTGGGGCCCCGCCTATTCCCCCGACGGAAAATGGATCGCCTATCGCGCCCAATTGCAAGGCGGCTACGAAGCCGATCGCTGGCGCCTCATGCTCTACGATCGCCAGACCGCCAAATCCATCAATCGCACTGAAGATTTCGATCGCAGCGTCGAATCCTACGCATGGACCCCAGACGGCACGCAAATCTATTTCCAAGCCGAAGAAAAAGCAGAAATGCCCGTGTACGCCATCGCCGCCACTCCAGGTACCGCGCCGAAACAAATACTCGCCGATAGCTACAACGCCGATTTCGATCTGAGCCGCGACGGCCGCACGCTAGCCCTGGCACGCACCAGTCTCACAATGCCCGCCGAAATTTTCACAGCCAATTCCGACGGCACAAACCTGCGCCAGCTAACCGATCAAAACGGAGCGTTACTAGCGCAATTAGATTTGCCCGCCGCCGAGCCTTTCTGGTTCGAAGGCGCCGAAAAAACAAAAGTAGAAGGCCTGCTGATCCGCCCCCCACATTTCGATCCAACAAAAAAATATCCCGTGCTCTTCTTGATTCACGGGGGCCCGCAAGGCGCCTGGACTGACGCATGGGGCTATCGCTGGAACCAACAAGTAATGGCCGCGCCCGGATACGTCGTGGTGATGGTCAATCCCCGCGGTTCCACCGGATACGGCCAGAAATTCACCGCCGAAATCAGCCGCGACTGGGGCGGAAAAGTTTACGACGATCTAATGAAAGGCCTCGACGCCGCCATCGCCAAGTATCCATTCATTGATGGCGCGCGAGTCGGCGCCGCTGGCGGCTCCTACGGCGGCTACATGATTGACTGGCTCGCCACACACACCGACCGCTTCAAATGCCTGATCAGCCACGCGGGCCCTTACGATCTCGTGAGCGAATATGGTGCCACGGAAGAATTGTGGTTCCCCGAGTGGGAATTCGGCGGCGCGCCCTGGTCGCATCCCGAACTCTACAGAAAATGGTCGCCGAACGAATACACCAGTGCGCTAGGCAAATACAAAACGCCGACGCTCGTAGTCGGAGGCGAACTCGATTTCCGCGTCCCCTACAATCAGGATCTGGAATTTTTCACAGCCCTCCAGGTCCAAGGCGTCCCATCAAAGCTCGTAATTTTTCCGGACGAAGGCCACTGGGTCCTCAAGCCGCAGAACAGCCAACTCTGGTACGCCACATTTCTCGATTGGCTCGCGCGCTATCTGCACTAGAACCGCACAAAAATAAAAAGAGGCGGATGCAAGTCCGCCTCCCTCCATCTCGCATTTAGCCTGCCACGAATTCCGGTCTATTAGCCATCTCATAAATGGTTGGACCGGAAGGAGCCCCGCCGTAAAGCCCGCGCAAGAAGGGGCTTTATCCCCCGAAGCCACGGTTTTTATTGCAGCTGAATATTTATGAGATGGGTGCTAGTGAATCGCGACGGCCTCCGTCTTGCCGCTGAAATCGATCTCCACGACGCGGTCCGCGTCGAAAAGCACTTCCGTTTGGCGAGCCTTCTGCGCCAGCTGCACCCATTCACAAGGAATAGACGCGACGATCTTTCCATTGTCGGCTCGCACCACGTTGATCTGTTTCTCACCGTCGTTCGCTTTAATGTTGTAGGTCCCGGGTTCCAACTGCTGAGCGCCAATCGTTACCGGATGATCAACGACCAGTTGAGCTGAATCGGTCCGCGCCCAGATAGGAAGCGAAAGCACCAGCGCTGCAGCCACTGCAAGACATGTTTTCGTGCGAATCTCCATTTTTCCTCCAGTTTAAAAGCGCAATCTGCCCTGAGATTCCGGCCAAAACGACCTCGATGCTCCTACGGGCGAGAGCCTCACCGTGAAATTGTTCACAGCGTACCCTCTATTAGAAAGATGCACAGCTGGAAGCGCAGGTTTCGTCGTTCTCCCGATGTAAGTTATTGACTTCAGGGCGCTTCCGTCACTCCGTAGTTATTCCGGAATATCCTGATTGGTGTTTCCGCTTCTCCGTAGTTGTGCGGATTGACGCTAGGCGTCGTCCAGTGCCATGGTGGCTTCCTCACCTTGGGGGCTTGCAATGCGAAAATTGGCGCGCATCTGTCTCCCCGCCGTCGCGGGGCTGTTGGCTACTCTGGCGCTCATGCCCCGCGCGTGCGCCGAATCCTTCAACATCACCAGCGCTCCTTGCGGCGCCAATGTCGAAATTGATGGCGCGATCGTCGGCACCACTCCGTTCCACATCGATTATCCCGGCGGCTACTTGCACAAGACGCACACGGTCTTCGGCGCGCGCCTGGAACACGCCATGACTCTCCGCATCTCGAAAGATGGCCATGCCACGCAGCCACTCACCATCACTGACGGGCCCTTCGAGTGGATTGCGGTAAGCGGAAAACACCACGGAAATCATTTTGTGCTGAAGTCAGATCACTTCGATATGAATCTGGCCCCAGGCGCGGAATCCGCCAGCACCACTCGGCCCGGCGACCCGAGAGCCGGCCCGCAACATCCGCAAACCGTCACCGCAGCCCTAAATGAGGAAAGCGAAAAATCCCACAACGTCAACACGCAAAGCATCGCTGCGGGAAGCGCCGGCACAGCAAGCCTCGGAACCGGCATCCTGGCGATCGCCTCCGACCCAGCAAGCGCGGAAATTTACGTAGACGCGCACTTCGTCGGACAAACCCCCGCCACATTGCACCTGCCAGCCGGTCCCCACCGCATCGAATTACGCACCAACGGCAAAAAGGATTGGTCCCGCGAGTTGCAAGTAATAAAAGAAAGCGAAGTAACAGTGCACCCAGCCATGGACCGCTCGCAGTAACACCGCCGTGACCCAGCAACGCGTGTCGTCCCGCCTGCCCTGAGCAAATTCTGCGAAGGGAACCGAGTCCCGCGCTTTTTCTGACGATGCGACGAGCATCGTCCTCCTGCCTGCCCTGAGTGATTTTGCGAAGGGAGGCCGGCGCTTTGCCTCAAGCCGGCCGAGGGATCTCTCCCGCCGAAGTTTGGCGGGCGCGGGACGCAGAGAGGGATCTGCTTTTCGCGTCCCGCACGACACCTCAAATCCTCGACCGCACCCGCACCTTGCAAGTCAAAATCGCCTGCCCAGCCCCAGCCACAATCAGCAACGCACTAAACGGCCATGGAAAAGTCACAATCCTCCGCGTCTCGATGATTGCCTTGCCCGTCCCCACATCCACCTCCTGCGTCTTCGCAGGCATGGCAACCTGGGGATGGATCAACGCCGCGATCCCCGCAGCCATCAGCAATATCCCCACAATCGCAATCGGATGAAATTTCATCTCGCTGACTCCCAGTCCCGCCGCTAATCTGTCGCCCCAGCCGTATCCTTCACCAGAGCATGCGTAATCTCCCCCAAATAATCCGGCCGGCTATCGTCCCGTTCAATATGCGGATACCGCAACCCTCCGTGATAATCCACGGAAAAAGTCCGGAACTGCGCGCCATTCGCCACAATCAATTGTATCGGCGCCGTCGTATTTTTCGCCGCCGCAATCGCATCCCGCATCACGTCCGGTGAAAATTGCGCCCCGTTCACTGCCACAATTTTCATCCCCGGACCAATCCCCGCAATGTAAGCCGGCCCGCCGTGAATCACGTCCGCCACCGTGCCCTCATCCGAAGCCGAAAATCCCACGGTCAACGAAAAACCAGCATGCCGCGCCAGCTCCTCTTGGATTTCCAGCACCGTGTTGGGCTGTTCGTTGTACACCAGCTTCCAGCCGCTTTTTTCTATCGCCTCGTCCGGAGTCTTCGTCGCCATGCCGTCCAGCCGCGAGCGCAAAAATCCAGCCCAATCGTACGGCGCCACGCTGTTCAACGTCGCCACCACATCTTCAAACGTATACGTCTTCAATTCCGGCTGCGCGTTCCCGCCTCCGTGAAAAGCCCGGCAGAAATCCTCGATCGATTTCTTGTCCTTCGTAATCGTCCGCAAAGTTTCATCCACGTCCAGCCACAGCAGCTCGCCCTCTTCGTAAAAATCCGTCCCCCTACGCCAGTTCGACCAATCATTCGTCGCGTCGTAAAGAAACGGCGCCGCATCCGCCGTATCCTGCAAAGGACGCCAGTCGCGACCCGGCCTGTTTTCGTACTGCGCCACCAATCCCGCAAAATCCTCGCGCCACTGCTCCGGCGTCTGCAATCCGCTGCGCGCTGTCAGCACTTCGCCCAAATATTCCGTCAGCCCTTCATACACCCACAGCAAATCATCTTTCATCGGCACCTGGTAATCCGGAGTCGCCAGTCCAGCCGGCCGCCGGTATTTGCCGTTCCAGGAATGTACATACTCGTGCGGCAGCAACGATGCGAATTCAATTCGCTCCGCTTCGTCGATCAAGCTGCGTTCCGCCGTGCGGTCATCGCTCGATTCGTGATGTTCCAGCCCAAAATGCGCCACGTCGTCGCTCAGGGTAAGCAGAAAATGGTAATTGCGATAGTGCCGCGCGCCGAAAAGCGCATAAGCCTCCGTCACCAGGTTGTGCAACTGCAGCTGTGTCTCTGGAGTCATCGCCAACGCCGCCGCGCTGTCCGCTGCAATATCAATTTCATGCGACGGATTCTGCCCCGGCGTCAGTTGAATCGCCCGGTAATAACGCCCCGAAATCACTGGCGAATCCACCAGCGTCGTCAACGGCACCGCGGCAAACTCGGTCGTCGCTCCATCCTGCTTTGCAATCGGCAGCGCCGTCCCGAATTTCCAATCTGCAGGCAACCGCAAACTCGCCGCGAACATAATGTCCTTGGCGGGCAGTCCCTTCGGATACATCAGCACTTGGTTCCAGCTCAGCACGTCCAGCGACGCCGTCGCCGAAGCACCCGCTGAAAATCCCGAGGCCGGCCCCGACAGCAGAAAATCGAAATCCGCCACCAGCGTCGTCACTCCCGCCGGAACATCCAAATGAATCGAGAACATCTCCACCAGGTCCCGCCGCCACGCAATTGTCTTTCCGCCGCCGCTGAATTTCATCCCCGCAACTTCAATGATCGGGCCGTCCGGCATATGCTCCCCCGGAATCCATTCCGGGTAATACAAAGTCAAAGGCCCTGCCGAAACCGGAATCTCCATATGCGCATGCAAAATTTTCTGCGGCGCCTGCGATGCGTCCACAAGCAGCCGTATCGGTCCCGCCGTCTGCCCCGCCGCCACATTCACCGACCCGCACAAAAGGATCGACGCCACCACGCTCATCACCACCGTCCGCATAATCCCTCGCATCCTTACCTCCAGAATTTCAAATCAACGAAACTCGGCGCCGGCACTTCAAAATCCCTGCACGCCCACCTGCCACATCAAAAATCCCAAAACCTGCGTATCCTCTTCAATAATCTTGCTCACCGGACGCCCTTCGCTATGCCCCAACTTCGTATCATACAAAAGTAAAATCGGTTTATCTCCGCCCTGCGCCGCCTGCACTGCCGCCGTCATCTTCCGCGCATGCAAAGGAGCCACGCGCGTATCACTATCTCCCGTCAAAAATAGCACCGCCGGATATTTCGTCCCAGCCACCACGTGGTGATAAGGCGAATAAGCCAACAGAGCAGGGAACTGTTCAGCATTCTCCGACGACCCGTACTCCGGAACCCAGTATTTCGCCACGAAAAAATTCTGATAACGCAGCATGTCCAGAAGCGGATACCCGCACACAATCGCCCCAAAAAGTTCCGGCCGTTGCGTCATCGCCGCCCCCATCAACAATCCGCCGTTGCTCCGTCCCGTAATCGCCAGCTTATCCGCCCGCGTAAAATGATTCGCGATCAGCCACTCCGCCGCGGCGAAAAAATCATCGAACACATTCTGCTTTTTCTCCAGCATCCCCGCGTGATGCCAATCCTCTCCGAACTCGCCTCCGCCGCGCAGGCTCGGCAGCGCAAACACGCCCCCGCGTTCCACCCACAGCACCGCGTCATCGCGAAACTGCGGCGTCTCGCTCACGTCAAATCCGCCGTAAGCTGTCATCAGCGCCGGATTCCCGCCGTCCAGCTGCAATCCCTTCTTGTAAAATAAAAACATCGGCACGCGCGTCTTGTCTTTCGATTCGTACCAAACCTGCTTCAGTTCAAACACGCTCGCATCAATCGGCACCGCGGGCTTGGCCCACGCCTCCAGCGCTCGCGCCGCCAAATCGTAGCGGTACACCATCGCCGGTATCGCGAACGACTGGAACGAAAAGAACGTCTCGTTCGATTTCCATCTCCCCACGATTCCCGCCACGGTTCCCAGTTGCGGCAATGCAATTCTCCCCGCTGCAGTCCCGTCCGCCTGAAATATTTTCAGCTCCGAAGCGGCGTTGTGCGAATACTGCGCCACGATTTTCCCGCCCGCCAGCCGGAAATCCTCCATGCGCGATTCGCCCTCGGGAATTATTTCCTTCCAGTGGTCCTGCGAAGGCGTCCGCAGCGGCACCGCCATCACTCTCCATTTCGGCGCCTTCCAATTCGTCTGCAGATACAAAGTATCGCCCGCGATCGCGCCCTGAAAACATCCATCCAAAGTGTCCACCACCGGCGTAATCGGCCCGGCCATCTTCAAATCCTGAAAATAAACTTCCGACCGGTCGCACGCCGATCCGTAGAAAACCTGAAACAGCAAATATCGTTCGTCCTCCGAAACGTCCACCGCCAAAATCTTGTCCGGCGCGTATCCATCTCCAAAAATCTTCGTGTCGTGCTCCGGATCTGTCCCCATCGCGTGGAAATAAGCGCGCGGCCCTTCCTCCACTTGCTTCGAATAATAAAATCCGCTTTTATCTTTCCGGAATGTAGGGCTGGAAATGTAACGCGCCCGCGGCAGCACGTCCTTGCGCTCTTTGCCGGTATCCGTGTCCAGAAAGTGCAGCGAAACTTCATCCTCGCCACCCTTGCGCACTCCATACCCGACCAGTTTTCCGTCATCCGAAATTCCTTCGAAATTCACGCTGACCGTGTGATCCGCGCTCAGCTTCGCCGGATCCACCAGCACTTCCTCCGCCCCCTTCGCCCCGCGCCGCATATATAGGACGAACAAATCCTGATTCGCCGCCCGTTTCGCGTAAAAATATCTCCCGCCGCGCTCGATCGGCAGCCCCATCGTGTCCACCTTGATCAATTCTCCCAGTCGTCGCGCGATCACCTCCTGGCCCGGCACCTTGCCCAGCGCCGCCTGCGTGCACGCATTTTCCGCCTCAATCCATGCCCGCGTTTCCGGGCTGTCCTGCTCCTCTAGCCAGCGATAAGGATCGTGCACCACCGTCCCGTGAATCGTTTCCGTCACGTCCTCAATCCGCGTCACCGGCGGACACTTCGTCTTCGCATCTTGTGCATTCACAGTCGTCACGCTTGCAATCAGAATAAATATCGGCAGGAAGAAATACAGAAATGTCATAGCAGAACGGCCCACAAAACTACAAAAATGTGCCGGCGCAGCGTCGGTACAATCCGCACACTCAGCTTTCAACGATTTCCTCCAGCGCGGATCTTCAGGTTACCGGCGTGGCCGTCTTCCGCGGCGGATTAAAAAATGGCAATTCCCTCACCGTCGCTCGTACCTTATGACGCACCGCTTCCACCGTCAGTTCCATCTGCAATTCCGTTCCCGCCGCCGCGTGCTCGCGCGTCAAACTTGCCAGCGCGATCATTTTCTTCAGCGTCGGCGACCACGTTGTCGAAGTCGCCTTGCCCACCTGCAATCCGCCGCGATATACCGGCACATGCGCGCGCGAAGCCGTGCTCTGCACCTGCGGCCCCAACCCCACCGCGTCGTAAAGCCGCTCCACGTCTTCCCAACGCACATCCAATCCCATCAACAGCCGTTTCGGCCCGCGATGGTTTGCCGCCGCCAGCGCTTCGCGCCCGATAAAATATTCCTTCTTCAAATCCACCATCTTCCCCAATCCCAGCTCGTACGGCGAATATTTCTGCGCCTCAATCAACGCCCGCTTGCTGCTGGTGTAATCCACTTCAAGCATGATGAGACCTGCTTCGATCCGCGCCACGTCCAACGCGATAATTCCCGCCGGATGCAAATCAAACGGCCGCCCATTTTCCATCAACGTGTCCCACACCCGCGGCGCATCCTTCCAAGCCATCCATATCTCATAACCCAGATCGCCCGTATACCCAGTCCGCGAAATATCCACTTCCACCCCGCCGATTTTCCCGTGCACAAATCGAAAATATTTCAGGTTCGCAATATCCGCTTCCGCCACCTTTTTCAACAAGCCTCCGGACGTCGGCCCCTGCAGCGCCAGCGCTGCCACCTTGTCCGAAATATCTTCCATCTGCACATCCAGCCCCAGCGCATTCTGGTGAAACCAGCGAATGCTCGGATCCGCCGCCGTCCAGCGGTAGGAATTCTCGCCCAGCCGCGAAATCGTCCCGTCATCGATCACTTTTCCCTGCTCGTCGCACCAGCAGCAATAAATCACCTGCCCGATCTTCACCTTATCAATGTCCCGCGTAATCACCCGGTTCACAAACTTCGTCGCATCCTTGCCTTCGATGCGGTATTTGTACAGCGGCGTCACATCAATCAGCGCGCAAGCATTCCGAATCGCGTTGTACTCGTGGTCGTGATGCATCTCGTACACGCTCACCGCGTAATACCCCGACCATTCGCGGAAATTCATGCTCTCGCACAATTTCGAAGTCCTGTCGTGAACCGCAGTCCCAATCGGCACAGTCACTCCTATCCACACGAAAAATCCCACCACACGCAGCCCGCGATTATAGTGCCCGCATCCACCACCCCGCAAGCCGAAGCACTCTCCTACCGCAAATGGGCCGGTAGGGGCGCTGCTTGCCGCGCCCCAGCTCGCCACGATGTCAGCCCGGCTATTTTTCTAGCCACTCATCACTCGCCACTGCCTTTTTAATCCAACCTCCTCGTCACGTGTTTTTCGCTTGTCACTTGTCACTTGTCACTCGTCACGCATCACTGCCGCCCTGACTCACGGTCAGCCGCCGACGCTTCTCCCTTGTGACTCCACCCCCACGCCTGTAAAATGTTTCGGCTTCGGTGTTCATCCTTCGCACCGCTGCATCACCCGCACAATCTCATGGCAAAGAAATACGACGTCATCGTAATCGGCGGCGGCCACAACGGCCTTGTAAACGCGGCGTACCTCGCCAAATCAGGAAAAAAAGTCCTGGTCCTCGAAAAACGTTACGTCCTCGGTGGTGCCGCCGTAACCGAAGAAATCATCCCCGGCTTTAAATTCTCGGTCTTCTCCTACGTGGTCTCGCTCCTCCGCCCAGAAATCATTCGCGATCTCGATCTCCCCCGTCACGGCCTGGAAATCCTCCCGCTCGATGGCACCATGACCCCCATGCCCAACGGCGACTACCTCTGGCGCCAAAATGACCACGGCAAAACACGCCGCGAACTCGAGCGCCATTCCAAGCTCGATGCCGAAGCCTACGAAGAGTTCGGCAAGTCCATGGTCGCCATGTGCCGCTTCGTAAAACCGATCCTCGGCATGATTCCTCCCGATCCCACTTCCTTCGATCCGCGCGACCTGAAAAAACTCGCCTTCCTCGGCAAGCGTTTCCAAAATCTCGATGCCGAAGACAAATACAATCTCGTCCAGCTCATGACCATGAGCGCCGCCGATTTTCTCGACCAGTGGTTTGAAACCGACGTCCTCAAAGCCACCATGTCCGCCTCCGGAATCATCGGCACATTTCTCGGCATCCGTTCGCCCGGCACCGCCTACGTTTTGCTCCATCATTACATGGGCGAAATTGACGGCGCCTTCCGCTCCTGGGGTTTCAGCCGCGGCGGCACCGGCGCCATTTCCAACGCCATCGCCGGCGCAGCCCTCGAAGCCGGCGTCGAAATTCGCAAAGAAGTGGCGGTCTCGAAAATTCTCATTAAAAATGGCGTAGCGCAGGGCGTCGTCCTCGAAGGCGGCGAAGAAATTCGCGCCGACGTCGTCTCTTCGAGCGTTGATCCCAATCTCACATTCCTGAAATTCATCGAATCCAGCGAACTCCCCGCCGATTTCCTAGAAGACGTCCGCCGCTACAAATATCGCGGCTCTTCCGGCAAAGTGAATCTCGCTCTCGACGGCCTCCCCGATTTTACCTGCCTCCCCGGCCCCGGCAATCATCTCCGCGGCGCGATTTCCATTTCGCCTTCCATGGAATACATGGAGCGCGCATACGACCAGGCCAAGTACGGCGAATTTTCCCGCCGCCCCTACATTGATATGGTCATTCCGTCGCTCACCGATCCCTCCGTCGCGCCGCCCGGAAAACACATCCTCTCCTGCTTCGTGCAATATGCGCCCTACAAGCTCGCGTCCGGCACCTGGGACGAGCAGCGCGAAGCTTTCGGCAACACCGTCATTGACACGATTTCGCAATTCGCGCCCAACCTCAAAAATCTAATCATCGGAAAACAATTCATCACGCCGCTGGATATAGAACGCCAGACGGGCCTTACCGAAGGAAACATTTTCCAGGGCGAACTTTCGCTCGAGCAATTGTTCTTCCTGCGTCCCGCCGCAGGCTGGGCTCGTTATCGTACTCCCATCAAAAAATTGTACATGTGCGGTTCAGCCACTCATCCCGGAGGCGGCATTATGGGCGCTCCTGGGCGCCTCGCAGCTCTCGAAATTCTCAAAGACACGGGGAGAAGCTGAGCGTGGCTGCGAAACGCGACATCCTAATTCTCGGCGGCGGCCACAACGCTCTCGTCACGGCCTTCTATCTCGCGAAAAAAGGCCACAAGCCGCTCATCCTCGAACGCCGCTCCATCGTCGGCGGCGCCGCCGTCACTGAAGAATTTCATCCCGGATTCAAATGCTCCACCGTAGCGCACGCCGGCGGCCCGCCTCTCGCCGCCATCGTGCAAGACATGCAACTCGCCCGTCACGGCTTGGAAAAACTCGAATCACCCGTCCGGATTTTCGCGCCCGCACCCGATGGCCGCGCGCTCGTCCTGCACACCGACGCCTCGGCCTCCGCGCGCCAAATTGACAATTTCTCCAAAAAAGACGGCGCGAAATATTTCGAACTCTCCAAGGAAATCGCCCGCGCCGCCGCAATCGCCGCTGAGCTTCTCGTCCTCACGCCGCCAGTCATCGAAAAACCTTCCAAAGAGGATCTCTGGAAGCTCCTGAAAATCGGGCGCAAAGTCCGCGGCCTCGGAAAAAAAGAAATGATGCAGCTGATCCGCTGGGGGCCCATGGCCGTCGCGGATTTTGTCGCCGAATTTTTCGAAACCGATCTGCTGCGCGCCGCCGTAGCCGCGCGCGGAATCTTCGGCGCCTCGCTCGGCCCCTGGTCCGCAGGTTCCACGGCGTTGCTTCTGCTGCGCGCCGCCGCAGACCCGCATCCAGTAGGGAACTCCGCCTACCCGCGCGGAGGCATGGGCGCGCTCACCGCCGCCATGGCCGCAGCCGCAAAAGAAGCCGGCGCCGAAATTCGCACCAACGCCGAAGTCGCGCAAATTCTCGTGAAGCACGGCACGGTCACCGGCGTCGCGCTAGCGAACGGTGAAGAAATCGCAGCGAAAGCCGTAGTTTCCGGCGCCGATCCGCGCCGCACTCTCCTCACCCTGCTCGATCCCGTACACCTCCCGCCCAGCTTCGTCGTAAAAATGCTAAATTTCCGCAGCCATGGCGTCGCCGCAAAAGTAAATGTCGCGCTCGATGCTCTGCCCACCTTCAGCGCGCTCAAGCAATCCTCCGACGGCACCGCGGCGCTCGCTGGACGAATCCACATCGGCCCCGGCATCGATTATCTCGAACACGCCTTCGACGATTCCAAGTACGGCGAATTTTCCCGCGCTCCCTATCTCGATATTTCCATCCCCTCCATCCTCGATAATTCGCTAGCCCCCGCCGGCAAGCACGTAATGTCGATCTACATGCAATTCGCTCCCTACAAACTGAAATCCGGCGACTGGTCCAAGCAACGCGACGCCCTGCGCGACTCCGTAATCAAAACCCTCGCGCAATACGCCCCCGATTTCCCGTCGAAAATCGTCGCGGTCCAAGCGCTAACGCCGCAAGATCTCGAATCCACCTACGGCTTAACCGGCGGCCACCCCTTCCACGGCGAATTAGCCCTCGACCAAATTTTCACCATGCGCCCCCTCCTAGGCTGGGCCCGCTACGCCACCCCCGTAAAAGGTCTGTACCTCTGCGGCAACGGCACCCACCCAGGCAACGGCGTCACCGGCGCCTCCGGCCACAACGCCGCCCGCGAAATCCTCAAACACCTGCGTTAAACTCTAAATCGTTAAGCAGCGAGACTCTGCATTTGAACTTGTAGCGGTCAGCTTCAGCTGGGCGCAGTTGACTTCTCCTCCTTAACGGGGCGCTAACCATGACTGCACCAAAAAGAAAATCACACATGACCATCGGCCGCTCCCGCCTCCACACCCTGATGTCCCGAGAAGAGGAAAAATTCATCAATGAACGCCCTCGGTCCGCCGCTCTCTACGCCCGCGCACAAAAATCCCTCCTCGGCGGCGTCCCCATGAATTGGATGAAAAAATGGGCCGGAAAATTTCCCGTCTTCGTCGCCGCAGCCCACGGCGCGCATTTCCAAGATGTTGACGGTCACGATTACGTTGACCTCTGCCTGGGCGACACCGGTGCCATGACCGGCCATTCTCCCACCCCAGCCGCCGCAGCCATCGCGCGCCAAGCCAAGCACGGAATCACGCTGATGCTCCCCACCGAAGACGCCGCATGGGTCGGCGAAGAACTCACCCGCCGTTTCGGCCTGCCTTACTGGCAATTCACGCTCACCGCCACCGACGCCAACCGTTTCGCCATTCGCATCGCCCGCGAAATCACCCAGCGCCCAAAAATTCTAGTCTTCAACTACTGCTACCACGGCACGGTTGACGAAACTTACATCTCGCTTCACAACGGCATCCCCGGCACCCGCCGCGGAAATATTGGCGCGCCAGTTAATCCGACCGAAACCACTCGTGTCGTCGAATTCAATGATCTCGCCGCCCTTGAAAGGGAACTGGCGCACGAAGACGTAGCCTGCGTTCTTGCCGAGCCGGTCCTCACCAACGTGGGCATCGTCCATCCCGAGCCCCGCTACTGGGAAAAAGCCGCCGCCCTGGCGCGAAAATTCGGCACGCTCCTCATCATTGACGAAACGCACACCATCTGCGCCGGCCCTGGCGGCTACACCCACGCCCACGGCCTCAAGCCCGATCTCTTCGTGATTGGCAAGCCCATCGCCAGCGGCGTTCCCGCGGCCACGTACGGCTGCACCGCGGACGTAGCCCAAAAAATCACCAGCCGTATCCAGCTGGAAGACTGCGACACCGGCGGAATCGGCGGCACGCTGGCAGGCAACGCGCTCTCGCTAGCAGCGATTCGCGCCACGCTAGAACACGTGCTAACTCCCGCCGCCTTCGCCCACATGATTCCACTAGCGGAAAAATTCGCCGACGGCGCAGCCAAAGCCATCGCCGAAGCCGCACTTCCCTGGCACGTAGCCCGCCTGGGCTGCCGCGCCGAATACCTATTCCATCCGCACCCCCCGCGCAACGGCGGAGAAGCTGCCGCCGCCATGGATTTCGAGCTAGAGCGTTTCATGCACCTCTACGCCCTGAACCGCGGCATCCTCCTAACTCCATTCCACAACATGGCCCTGATGTCCCCAGCCACCAAAGCAGCAGACATCGACCACCACACCAAAGTTTTCACAGCAGCAGTCCACGAGCTAACTCAATGACGCAGATGAATTACGACCGCAGAAAATTTCTGCAAACTCTGGCCGCCGCCAGCGCAGCCGCGGCGTTTCCCGGCATTCCCCTCCTGAATCATGGAATGGCCAGTGCCAACGCCGCCGCCGCTGCCAAACCCGAACCCCCCGCCTCCTTCGCCTTCGCCTTCTTCACCGACACCCACATCCAACCAGAACTAGACGCCGCGCATGGCTGCCAAATGGCCTTCGCAAAAATCGCCGCGGCCAAACCTGAGTTCGCCATCTGCGGCGGCGACCTGGTTTTCGACGCCCTCGGCGCCAGCCGCTCCCGCGCCGGCATGCTCTTCGATCTCTACCAGCGCACCGAACAAGCCATCCAAGCCCCTCTCCACCACGCCATCGGCAATCACGATCTCTACGGCATCTTCACCCAAAGCGGCGCCGTGCCCACCGATCCCGGCTACGGCAAAAAAATGTTTGAAGACCGCATCGGCGCGCCCACCTACAATTCCTTCGATCATCGCGGCTACCATTTCATCATCCTCGATTCCATTTTCCCCACGCCGGATCGGCTCTGGGAAGGCCGCATTGACGACGCGCAGCTGCAATGGCTAGCGCACGATCTCGCCGCTATTCCTCCGAACGCGCCGGTAATCGTAATCACTCATGTCCCGCTCATCACGGGCTATCTCGCCTACGGTCCCAAACCAGACGGCACACCCCGCCATGACACGGTCTCCGTCGCCAATTCCCCAGAAGTGATCGCCCTGTTCCAATCACACAATATTCTCGCGGTTCTGCAAGGCCATTTACACATCAACGAACTCGTGAACTACAAAAATTGCCAGTACGCCTGCTGCGGCGCTGTCTGCGGCAATTGGTGGCACGGCCCGCGCCTCGATTTCCCCGAAGGCTTCACCATCGTCAGCCTCCGCGAAGGAAAAATCTCTTGGCGCTACGAAACCTACGGATTCAAAAGCGTCGCGCCCGACCCGCGCTATAAATCTTAATGAACCAAGCCAAACTGGTTTAGAATCGCGCCCATCCCATGACTCTAAACACGCTCGCACCGCGCGCCATTCTGGTCTTCGTTCTAGCCGCAACTCTTGCATTCCTCTGCGGCGCCCCACTCCACGCTCAAGCAGCGCAACCGCAATCCCAATCCGCGCCAACCGCGCACGCCATCGTCCTCCACGCCGCGCGCCTCCTCGACGTAGAATCCGGCCGCATCATCACCCCGGGCGAAATCCTCATCCAATCCGACACCATAAAAGAAGTCGGCGCGAAAGTCAGCAGGCCAGCCGGCGCAGAAATCCTCGATCTCGGCGACACCACTCTGCTCCCCGGCCTGATTGACGCGCACGTCCACCTCTTCCTCCATCCCGGCGCGGAAGATCTGCAAACAGTCACGGAATCCGTCCCGCAGCGCACCATCACGGCCACGCTGGCCGCACGCGCCGATCTCCTCGCCGGCTTCACCGCCGAACGCGACATGGGCACCGAAGGCGCCGGCTCCGCAGACACCGCCGTCCGCGACGCCATCAATCGCGGCGAAATTCCCGGACCGCGCCTGCGCATTAGCGGCAACGCCATCAATATTCTCGGCGGCCACGAAGACGCCATCGGCTACAACCCCGAGCAGCACGTTCTCCCCAACGCCACCTACGCCAACAACGCCACAGAACTCGTCACCGTAATTCGCGAGCAATTAAAAGAAGGCGCGGACTTCATAAAAATTTACGAAACCGGCGCGGATTCCGGCGCCAACGGAAAATTCTCGACTCCATATCAGTACACCGAAGAAGAACTCACCGCCGCAGTCCGCGAAGCCGCGCGCACCGGAAACCGCGTCGCCGTGCACGCCACCGGCGAACCCGGCACTTTCTACGCCGCCCGCGCCGGGGTCGAATCCGTTGACCACGCCTACCAGCTCAGCGACGAAACCATGCGCATCATGCGCGAAAAGCAAATCTTCGCCGTTCCCACTTTCACCATCTCCGAATACTTTGCCGATCACGCCGCCACTCCCGCGGCCGCTGCGCGCGAACGCGCCCTGATCGACTTTCACGCGAGCGAGTTTAAAAAGCAGCTCGCCGCAAACGTCCCCATCGCCATGGGCTCAGACGTCGGCCCATTCCCCCACGGCACGCAGGCCCGCGAATTCATCCTAATGGTGAACTTCGGAATGTCTCCGCTTGCAGCGATCCAAGCCGGCACGCTGAACGGCGCAAAACTCCTCGGCTGGCAGGATCAAATCGGCGCACTTAAACCCAGTTACCAGGCAGACGTAGTTGCCGTCCCAGGCAATCCCCTAGAGGACATCACCGCGCTACAAAAAGTTTCCTTCGTAATGAAAGCCGGCGTCATCTACCGCAAGTAGTCCGCCTCGAAGTTTTCCGCAGCGGCGTCGAACCGGATTTAGCGGCCGGGACAAGGGGCTGCGCTGAGGCGGCTTGCCCATAAATTCATTGTGTCTGCAGCAAGACGAGCATACGATGCGCCAGACAGAAGTCTAAATCGAACCACACGGTTCTGATTGCTCTGCCAACCAACCAAAAAATCAGGAGAGAAAAAAACGATGATCAAGCGCATGCTCTGCCTTTCCACGCTGTCCCTGTTGCTCATGTCCATGCTCGCATTCTCCGCTCCGGCCGCACGCGCACAACAGGCCGAAGCGCCCAAACAACCGGTGGTGTACACCTACGTCTCATTCTTCGGGGTTCCCCGCGCACAGTGGGGCGCATATGAAAAGAGCCTGTCAGGGGAGCACAAGACTTTCGACGGCCTTCTCGCCGACGGAACGATTCTCAGCTACGGCGACGCCGCTTTCGAAGTTCATGAAGGCCTGAACGCCCCCACGCACGTCGGCTGGTTCACTTCGTCCTCCGTCGCGGGCTTGATGAAAGCATTGACGGCCCTGCAGGCCCAGGCTCCCCCCACATCTGATCTCGCCTACACCATGCACTCCGACGCGATTACCCAGTCCACGATGTACAACGGCAAAGGCGGCACCACCGATAGCGGCTACGTCCTCGTGCAGGATTGGACGCCCAAGCCAGGCCACGCTGAGGAATTTACGGGTCTGTTCACCAAGTACCGCAAGCCCTCACTGGATGCCGCGATCGCTGACGGCACCCTCTCCGGCTATTCCGTCGAAGAAGATCTCATCCACACCGAAACCCCCGGCGCCTACACCCTCATCGCCGTTTTTCCCAACGCAGCCGCAATGGACAAGTTCTACGCGGAAATCGAATCGCTCCACACCAAACAACCACTCTTCGGCGATGTCTACAGCTCCACCGTAGACTACGCCTCGCATCGCGACCACTTGCTCCGCGTCCTGTATTCGAAAAGCAAATAAGCGCCAGTAAAGGGGCGCGCGCAGCGTAGGGGCGGGTCTCAGACCCGCCCCTTTTTTCCGCCGGCAATGTCGTCACCTCACACGATGAGATCGCCTTCACCCCTTCCAGAACTCGGAAAGGGCAGGTGCGCCGCTCGTCGGACATCTGCAGCACGAGGACCGTTCCTGGGAACACCAATCTCCCGATTGGCGTTCTTGGCGTCATCCTGAGCCGCCGCCTGCCTTTTGGACGGGCGTTGTTGAATCTGCTTTGTAGGTCGTGGCTTTAGTTTATTCTCAGAGCCGGTTTTTTGACGGGCTCGGAGAGCCACGACATCCTCCGTACACGTCCAGCGCGGCTTCAGCGGCTGAGATACCGATTTCTCGCGCGAGTCGTCTCCGTATTACTACGAATATTCAACACCTCCAAAATGGGTTAGCGTCAGTCGGGGCACTTTTCAGCCTCGATAAGGACGCAGCATGCAGAGCGGCGTACAGGCAAACGAGTCAGCGAGGCGGCAGCAGGGGCGGTTGCACGGACAAAGTGTCGCGAGATGCGCGGCGGAGCGTGTCTCGAACATCTACCCGCCACCTCGTCAGCTTTCCCCTCAGGCTCGTCCCAGGCGCGCAGCGACGCTTGCGGACATTACGGTCCCCCGCAGCGGCAGAATCCTAATCGACGACCCGGCGATTAGAAAATGACGCAACTCACTGAAAACAAACAACCGGCGCCGTTTCTAATCGGCTATTCTTCGACCTTTTTGCCAACCACGAATACCTCAAACCATTTCGCGACGCCGCGCAGTAAGTGCAAATTCTCGTCGCCCCCAATCACTACTGACGTCGTCCTTGTGCCCACATTGCGCCCAGCGGTAAAATGGAACGCTCTGCAGCGCGCGAGCGAAGACCGAGTGAGGCACAACCAATGACATCTACAGCAACGACCGGCACCACGGGAAGATCCACCGACCCAAAGGCCAAAGTGAATTTGCATCGCGGCGAATTTTCCAACGAAGCCTTCATCGATTTTACTAAGCCCGAAAATCGCAAGGCCATGGAGGATGCGCTGGCGCAAGTGCGCGCAATGTTTGGCCGCGAGTATCCGCTGACCATTGGCGGCGAGCGTATCACCACCACGGAGAAGATCAAGTCCTACAATCCATCGCATCCCGATCAAGTCATTGGCGTATTTCAGAAGGCGACCGTGGAGATGGCCAACCAGGCCGTCGAAAAAGCTCATGTCGCGTTTGAACGTTGGAAGCGCGTGCCGGTCGAAGAGCGCGTGGCGTGCCTGTATCGCGCCGCGGATATCTTGCGCAAGCGGCGCTACGAACTCGATGCCTGGCTGAGCTACGAAATCGGCAAGACCTGGCCGGAAGCCGATGCGGATATCGCCGAGCTGATTGATTTTTGCGAATACTACGGGCGCGAAGCGTTGCGGCTGGGTGCGCCGCAAAAATTGACGCCGTTCCACGGCGAAAACAATTATTTGAAATATATTCCGCTGGGCGTGGGCATCGTGATTCCGCCGTGGAATTTCGCGGCGGCGATCATGGGCGGCATGACGGTCGCTGCGATCGTCACCGGCAATACGGTGGTGGTGAAACCTTCGAGCGATTCGCCGACCATCGCCGCGATCTTCATCGATATTTTGTACGAGTCGGGCTTGCCGGGAGATGTCGTCAGCTTTTTCACCGGACCAGGCAGCACCGCGGGCGAAGCTCTGGTGACCCATCCGAAGACGCGCTTCATCGCATTCACCGGATCGAAAGAAGCGGGATTGCGCATCGCTGAGCAGGCGACGAAAACTCAGCCGGGTCAAGTTTGGATCAAGCGCACCGTGCTGGAGATGGGCGGCAAGGACGCCATCGTCGTGGACGACGAAGCGGACGTGGACGCGGCGGTCGAAGGCGTCGCGCTTTCGGCATTCGGTTATCAGGGACAGAAGTGCTCAGCGTGTTCGCGGGCAATCGTCGCGGAAAAAATTTACGACGAGTTCCTGGGCAAGCTCGTGGAGCGCGTGAAAAAAATGAAAGTCGGGCCGATCGAGGATCCCGCGAATTATATGGGCCCGGTGATCAACAAGGCCGCGATGACTTCTATTCTTGGTTACATTGACCATGGAAAAAAAGAAGGGCGGCTGGTGGCTGGCGGAAAACGCGCCGAAGGTGACGGCTACTTCATTGAGCCGACGATCATCGCAGACGTGGATCGCAAGGCGCGCATCTTCCAGGAAGAAATTTTCGGTCCCGTGCTGGCAGTGACCAAGGCGAAAGACTTCGATGAAGCGCTTTCCATGGCCAACGATAGCGAATTCGGATTAACCGGCGCGGTGTATTCGCAGAATGCCCAGAAAATCGCGCGCGCCGAAGAGGAATTCCATGTCGGCAATCTCTACATGAATCGCAAATGCACCGGCGCAATGGTCGGCGCGCATCCCTTCGGCGGCTTCAACATGTCCGGAACAGATTCAAAATCCGGCGGCCAGGATTATCTGCTGCTCTTCACTCAAGCCAAAACAGTCTCAGAAAAAATCGGCGGCACAAAATGAATATCGCAGGGGCACGGCATGCCGTGCCCTTACGTTGTCGTGGTGGAAATGTTTGCATGCGGTTTTAGTCCGAAGCCATAACGCAAGACGACGTAGGCAGCAGGCCCCGAAGCCAGCAACAAAGGCGCATACCGCCACACGTAACCCTCACTCTGCGCGACCTTCAGCGCACACAACACCAGCGGAAAAATCAAAATGTAAGCAATCCCCAGCGTCCCGCCGGGAATGCGAAAACTGCGTGGCGCATCCGGCAATTTCCTGCGCATTTGCCATGCGGCGAGCAGCGTCAGCAGGGTAGTCGCGATGCGCGTCCAGATGTAGATATTCACCATATCCTCGACGTCGAATTTCGCCAGCAAACAATACACAACAGTCGAAAGCGCAATGGCCCGCGTGGGCGTGCCGTAACGTTCATGAATTTTTCCAAGCCACGCCGGAAGATAACCATCCTGCGCCATCGTCGCCGGTACTCGCGTAGTGTAGAGAATGGTGCTGTTCGAAAGCGAAAGCGTGCCGATCATCGCCGCGATCAGCATCGCGGCCCCCAGAGCCGGTCCGCCAATCAGGCGCGAAGCCGTGACGATGTAATCCGTCCTCCACTGCTGCCAGTTACCAAGCACCGCGAGTGCCAAAGTGGTGGGAAGCACATAGGTGAGGATGTTCATCGGCGTGTTCCACGCGAGGATGCGCACGAAAGTCCTCTGCGGATTTTTCATTTCCCCGGTAGTACTGGAAAGCTGCTCGTAGCCGGCGTAATTCCACATCGCAAGCGCCAGGCCTTTGCCGAAGACGCTGCCAAACGGCGCGCCCGGCGGTACGAACGGAACCACCGGATTGAAATGCATGTGAAAAAGTGAAACCGCGCACAACCATGTGACCGGAATCATCACCGCGACGAGCAGCGCGACGGAAAGCCACCCCGCGACTTGAATTCCGCGCGCGTTCAAATACGCGAGCACGATCAGCACTACGCACGCGCCCGTCCATTTTGCGTCGCCCGTCAACGATGGAAAATAAATGCCAAGGTAATCCATCACCAGCACGCCGTAGAGGCTATTGAGCAAGAACGTGCCGGTCCAATTCCACCAGCCGCACTGAAATCCCCAAAAGTCTCCAAAGGCCGCGCGGCTCCAGCGATAGAAACCTCCTTGTACCGGAAGCAAGCTGTTGAGTTCGGCGGAGGCGAAAGAAATGGGGATGCTCCAGAAAAAGGGAACGAAGGCAAGAAACACCAGCGCCATGCCCGGCCCGGAATCATGAAAAATCCCCTCGTAACCGAACGGGCCGCCGGCGGTGTAGCCGTAAAAAATGCAGAGCAGCGGAAGGAAGCCGATCTGGCGCAGGCGCGCGCCGTCGGGGTTTGGCGGTTGCTCGGTTTCAGCGGAAGTTGTTGGCATTGAGCTGCCGGGCGATGTTGCGTGCAGAGTGCGGCATGATATGAGACTGCTCCGCGGTTTTCAACGACAAAGAAAACAATCGCTTGACGCAGCAGGCTAGGCGGTTAGAGAATCCGCCCCTCAGCCCCAGTTCCCTCGTACCGCAAGATTGGCCCGGTTCAGAGTCCTGCGCGAAATTCAGTGATGAGTGATCCGTCGCAAGTGATGAGTGACGAGTGGTCAGTGACAAGTGTTAAGTGACAAGGGTTCAGCCACCCATGGCAAGTGATCAGCGATGAGCAGCGGCTGCTCCGCGGCTTTCGGCTAGAAAACATTTTGCACGCGGCCAAGCGCTTGCAGGCCGCCGCGAAGATTCGGATTAGGCCTCTTTTCTCGAAGAGTTTGGCGCCATGGCACAGTTCGATAGGCGGTTAGGGTGTGTGTGGCTTCCCAGTTGCACTATTAAGGTTACGTCGTGGTGGTCCCCGTATAGGCGCACCACTAATTGGGCCCTAAGTTCTTTGCAAACATGATGATGCGTGTGGTTTACAGCTCCCCGCGGGCGGAGCGGCGATGAGGTATGCGCAAAGTTTTGCACTTGTGTCCGTATTGTTTCCTGCCGGAGGAAATATGTCGCTAAGGCGCATGTTGAGACGCGCGTCGGGATTTCTGATTTTAGGGATTTGTATGCAATTTGCGAGCGTTCTGCTGCAGGGCGGATTGTCCGCGCAGACGGCGCCCCAGGCTGGCCCGAAGACCGGCGCTGGCGGCGGAGTGAGCACGCCGGGCAAACAGAAACTCGCTGCGAGCGCGATTAAATTGCCGCTGTTTTTTGAAGCGAACCAAGGGCAGACAGATCCGAGAGTGCGTTTTCTGACGCGCAGCGGCGGCTACACGATGTTCCTCGCGCCGACGGAAACCGTGCTGGTGGAAGGAAAGAACGGGAGCGTGAGCGGCGACAAATTGGGAAAGGGATTTGCGGCGTTTCGCGCGGATNCGAAAAATTCGAAGCAGGCCGTGCTGCGGATGGAATTGCTGGGGGCGAATGCCGCGCCGGAATTTCAGGGTCTGCAGGAGCTGCCGGGAAAAGTGAACTACCTGATCGGGAAGTACGAGGCGGCGTGGCACACAAACGTCGCGCTATTTTCCGAAGTGCAAGTGGCGAAAGTTTATCCGGGAGTGGATTTGCTGTTTCACGGGGACCAGCGGCAATTGGAATACGACTTCATCGTTGCGCCGGGCGCGGATCCGCGAAGGATCGGATTCAAAATTCGCGGCGCGAGGAAAATTGAAATTGACGCGAATGGAAATTTGGTTTTGCACACGGTGGATTCCGAATTCGAAATGCGCAAGCCCTTGATCTATCAGGGCGAAGGCGCGAGCCGCAGCGAAGTGCGGGGTAAATTCGTACTTAGCGCGAAGAACCAAGTGCGTTTTGAGCTGGGTCCTTACAATCACGCCGAGAAATTGGTCATCGACCCGGCGATTGACTACGCGACATTTTTGGGCGGCACGGGGATCGAGATTTCGACGGCGCTCGCGGTGGATTCCAGCACGCCGGGCGCTCCGAAGATTTACGCCACGGGCGCAACCAGCAACATTGCGAGCTTTCCGGAAGGCGGCACACCCATTAACAACCCCACCGGAGATGAAGTCCTATATATCTCCAAAATTGACCCCACCAAGACCGGATCGGCGTCGCTGGTTTATCTGACTTTCATCGGAGGCAGCACAGCGTTTCAAAGCGCCGACCTCCCTAGTTGCGAAACCGCGGCGGGATTTCTGTCGCTGGATCTGAGCCAAGGCGCGTCCCTGGTGGAGCCGGTGATTGGGGGCCAAACGGACTGCGCGGATTATCCCGGCACATTCATCACGCCGAACGTAACTGGAACCGGCGCAGACGCTGCGCTTGCGGCAGTAGTGACGCGGCTAGCCTCCACCGGGACGTCCATTGACAAGTCGGTTCTGCTGGGCGGCAACGGCCAAATGTCCACGCCTTACGTGTTCGTGGACCCGAGCGGAAACGTGCTGGTGTCGGGAGGTTCGGCTTCGACCAACCTGCCGACGATGGCGGGCGCGTACTTCATGACGTTCAATAACGGCGCGACGGGAACATTCGACGATTGCTACACAACGAAGCTGCAGCGGTCGGACCTGACGCCAACGTATTTCAGTTATTTGAACATGGGAGCGGGGAGCACGGGACCGACGGATCCTGTCGGGACGCAGGAGGCCGTCTGCGGCGGAGTGATTGATTCGAGCAACCCGAACCTTTTGTATTTCGGCGGCAATACGTTTTCCACGGTGGCGTTCGCGGGAGCGCCGGCAAGCGCGATGGGATTCCAGTCCGCGCTGCAGGGAACGGAAGATGCGTTCGTGATGAAGCTGGATATCAGCAAGAGCGGGACTGCGGCGCTGCAATATGCCACATACATCGGAGGCGGTGGCTTAACGGAAGTGGATACTGGAGCGCATCAATTGGGCACGGGATTGGTGGTGCTCGCGGGGCGCACGACTTCCAACAGCACGACGAATAAGCCGGACATTCCACTGGGGAATTCGCTGCCGTCGGGAACTACTAACGCTGCCGCAGGCACGATGGGCGGCTTGACGGGTTTTCTAACGGTGACGGACACGACGAAGAGCGGCCAGGCGAGCCTGGTATCGGGAAGTTATTTTGGAGGCAGCAGCGGCAATGATGAGATACGCGGACTGGGATACGACACGTTGATTCCCGACGGGTTCTACATCATTGTCGGCGGACAAACCTCTTCCACGGATTTTCCTACCGTGCATCCGTTTCAGGCGGCGCTTTCCGGGATTCAGGACGGCTTCGTCGCGGCATTCTTTATTACACCTACCACGGCGGTGACGGAATTTTCCAGTTACATCGGCGGCGGAACGGATGATGAGGTTACGGGCGTGGATATAGATTCGAACCATGCGATCTACGCGACCGCAGACACGGATGCGGCAGGCTTTTTCGGCAACACCAGTCCGGCCACGACGGTAAATGGCTTTCAGACGACCTGCTCGAGTTGCATTACCGCCGGCGCGGTGCTGCCAGACTCAACGATCTTTGCGTTAACCAGCGCGGCATCCGCGACGTTCGCGGCGAAGATCCTCGCGAACGCGACGACCTTGACAGTGGGAAGCACAGAGCAGCTCAATGTGCTAGCAACTTACAGTGATGGAACTTTTCAGGATTTGACGAGCAAGGTGACCTGGCTATCGTCGAACCCCAGCGCCGCGACGATCAGCAGCACCGGCTTGGTAAGCGCGGTGGGCGCGGGAATGACCACGACAATCAGCGCAACGCTTGCCGGCACGACGATTCCGAGCCTAACGATCACGGTGCCGGCCGCGACGGGATTCACGTTCCAACTGGTGCTGGAAGGAACGGCGTTCGGAACCGTCATCGACAATCTGAACCAGATCAGCTGCACGAACAATGGCGGGCAGGGCGCGACGGGAACGTGCAGCACAACTTATCCGAGTGGCACGCCGATAATTTTGATGGAAACGCCTGATTCTGGTTCGGTCTTTGGGGGATGGGGCCTGAGCGAGTGCACCGGGACTACGCAGGCCTGCGCGTTTACGATCACGGGAGACACCGAGATTTCGGCGACGTTCAACAACGGCACGGGAAATTTCGCGTTGAACGTGATTCCCGGTGCAAACGCTACGGGTGGCGGGACCGTGACCGGGAATATTGGGGGAACCGGAACCGTCATTCAGTGCACATTGAATGGGGTGACGACGCCGACGGGAGTTTGCACGCAGAACGTATTGAGCGGATCGATCGAGACGCTGACGGCGGAGCCGAACCCGACATCGAATTTCACCAGCTGGAGCGCGCCGTGCGCAGTACCGACAGGGCAACCGCAAAAATGCATGGTGACGATGGGCGCGGCCCACACCGTCACGGCGCTTTTCACCGCGCAGGGGAGCAGTTTCACGGTGGCGTTGACGGGCAACGGGACGGTGACGAGCACTTCGTTGCCGACGGTCACGCCGGAAATTGATTGCGCGAACCCGGCACCGCCCGCTGCGTGCTCGGCGAACTTTACGGCCGGCACATCGGTAAGTTTGACGGCTACGCCGGCGACCGGCTATTCGTTCAGCAGCTGGACCGCGGGGCCATGCATTGACACTACCTCGCCTACCTGCGCATTCGTGGTGGGCAACACCACCGCAACGAGCGCGACGGCGCTGTTCGTTGCGAACACTTTCCTGCTGACGGTGAATCGTGCGGGGATCCAAGGGGGAACAGTCACGAGCAACGCCGTGAACCCCCAGAGCGGCACGATCAATTGCGGACCAGCCGCGGGAATCGTGAACTGCGCGGTAAACGCAACGTTCAACACGGCGGTAACGCTGACGGAAACGCCGCCGGCGGGCGGAAGTTTTAGTGGGTGGGGTGCGACGCCGACAGCGTGCACGGTGGGAGCGACGACTTGCACGTTCAACATGCCCGCGGGGCCGGAAACGGTGACGGCGACGTTTATGACGGGGAGCGCCACGGCACCGTCAGCGCTGACGATTACTAAAACACACACGGGGGACTTTACGCAGGAACAGACGGCTGCGACCTACACGGTGACCGTATCGAACGCCGCCGGCGCAGGGCCAACGAACGGAACAGTTACTGTGTTGGACACGACGCCGCTGGGCTTGACGTTGGACTCAATGGCTGGGACGGGTTGGACATGCGCGGCCGACGCCAACAGTTGCACGCGCAGCGACGCGCTGGCAGGCGGAGCTAGCTATCCCCCGATTACGGTAACAGTAGACGTCAACGATCAATCGATCTCGCCGGAAGTGAACTTGGTGACAGTCTCCGGGGGCGGATCGTCGCCTGTATCGGCAGCGGATTCGACAATCGTCACGCAGGCGAGCGGACCCGTCATCGTGGCAGATTTCAACCCGAACGGCGAAGGCGACGAAGACAAGCAGCGGCTGGACGGAACGAGCAAGCCGTTGCAGGTGACGTTGACGAATACCTCGTCCACGCAGACGGTGCACGTCAGCGGGGTGACGCCCACCGCTCCGTACACAGCGACGACAGACTGCACCGCGGCGCCGTTGGGGCCTGGGCAGAGCTGTCACGTTTTCATTAGTTTCCTGCCGACGAGCGTCTGCCAGGATGAAACGGACCAAACCATCACGGTGAACGACGACGATCCAGGCGGCAACTTCGTGATGACGATACACGGATGGGGCGCAGACAGCGTGATCAAAGTGGATGACCTTACGGACTCCGCACTCACGCCGACGGCGCTGGCACAGAGCCTAGTGGGGCCGGGAGTAGCGATCAGCAACGTCAAGTACAGAGGCGCGCTGCGTGCCGCGGGCACATTCACCAGCAGCTCGAATGTTCTGGGATTTACGAACGGAATCGTGCTGAGCTCCGGTTCGGCGCGAAACGTGGCGGGCACGAACTGCGAAGACGGAATGTCCGTGGACAATGGCCAGCCGGGTGACCCTGATTTGAACACGATTGTGGGCGAAGACAACACCACGAACGACGCCGCAGTGTTGGAATTTGACTTTGTCCCCACGAGCTCGACGATTAGCTTCCAGTACGTGTTCGGCTCGGAGGAATATCCCGATTTCGTTGGGGCATTCAACGATGTGTTCGGATTCTTCCTGACAGCGCCGGGCGGCACACCGGTGAACCTGGCGCTAATCCCGGGTACGGATCTGCCCGTATCGATCAACGATGTGAATGACGGCAATTCCACGGTCACGCCTCCAATAGCTCCGACGAATCCGCAATTCTACGTGAACAACCAGGTGCAATTTTCGGCAACCGGGCCGTTGCCGCCTGTGGATACCGAGCTGAATGGGTTGACCACAGTGCTGGGAGCGCAAGCGACGGTGACGCCTGGGCTGACGTATCACATCAAGCTCGCGGTTGCCGACGCAAACGACTTTGCGTTGGATTCGAACGTGTTCGTGCAGGCAGGAAGTTTGTCCAGTGCGAATGTGACGGCGAATCCGACGTCGCTTGCTTTTGGGGGCCAGGTGCAGAACACAACGAGCGCGTCCCAGCCGGTGACGATTGTGAATGTGGGCACGAGCTTGGTGACGATCTCGAACATCGTGGCGAGCACAAACTTTGGCGAAACGAACAGCTGCCCGGAGACTTTGGTGGCGGGCAACACCGAGGGCTCGAGTTGCGTAGTGAACGTGACGTTTACCCCGACGGCGACAGGAGCGTTGAGCGGAACCGTGACGGTGACGTATACGAGTGCAGGCAGCGCGACGCCACAAACGACGACGATCACGCTGTCGGGAACGGGAACCGCGGCGACAGGCGGGACGATCACGATCACGCCGACATCGTTAACTTTTGGCAGCCAGGCGGTGGGAACGACCAGCGCGACGCAGAGCGTGACGGTGTCCAACACAGGCGGCACGACAGTGACGTTCACAAGCATCGCGACTTCGGGTGACTTTGCCGGCGCGACGCTGGTGCAGTGCCCGAGCATCGCGGTGGAGGGAACGCCGTGTACGTTCCAGATATCATTCAAGCCGACGGCGACGGGAACGCGGACGGGGGCGATCACGTTCACCGATAATGCGACGGGCAGTCCGCAGACGGTGACGCTGACTGGGACGGGCACCCCTGGTACGGCGACTGTGACGGTGACGCCGAGCAGCTTGGCGTTTGGATCACAGGCACTGACCACGACGAGCGCGCCGCTGAGCGTGACGGTGATGAACACCAGCACCGGGCCGGTGAATTTCACGGGCTTCACGGTCAGTGGCGCGAACGCGGGGGATTTTGCAGTGCCGCTGCCGAACACGAGTTCGGGGTGCAGTCCCACGGGAACGTTGGCGGCGGGAGCGAGTTGCACAATCAACGTGTTATTCACACCGCAGGCGAATGGAGCGCGGACGGCGACGTTGAATATTGCGGACAATGCGACGGGAAGTCCGCAGATGGTAGCGTTGAGTGGCACGGGCGTGACTTCGCAAGTGATCATTGCGATTGCGCCGGGCGGGTCTTCGACGGCGACGACGGTGTCGGGCGGGACGGCGTTTTATGGATTGACGATTACGGGAGCGCCGGGAGTGACGGGGACGGTGCAGCTGGGTTGCATTCCGTCGTCGGTGCTGATCACTTGCAACGTGATACCGAGTTCGGTGACGTTGACCGGCGGGACAACGGAGGTGGCGTTTGCGATTCAGACTTTCTGCCAGGGAGCGACTACCTCGACTGGATTTGTGGCGCGGGGCGGCGGACGAGTTGGCGGAGGAATCGCCGGCGGGATTGGATTGCTGCTGGTTTCGATGGTATTCGGTGGAGCGATGTGGATGTTCCGCGGGAACCGGCGCGTGGCCTTGACGTTTGCGACGTTGCTGCTGGTGGCGTTGGGATCGGCGGCTTGCAATAGTTTGCCGAAGGGGCCAAATGGAGCTACGCCAGCGGGGACTTATAGTTTGTCGTTGACGACAACTTTGAATGGGCAGACGCAGACTTTGAATAACTTTTTGACGCTCGTCGTGAAGTAGACGCAAGATTTTTTTAACCGCAGAGACGCAGAGGTCGCAAAGAAAACCTGCGGCGACCGCTTGCGAAGAGACGATGGCTCGGGTGCATTAGGACGCGGGGGATATGTCGAAGAGATGGGCCTGGAAGGGATCGCGGCGGATGAAGAGGCCGATGTTGTAAAGTTCTTCGCCGGTGCGATCGTAGCGGACGTTGTTTAGTTCGTCGTTGAAGGTGTAATTTTTTGAGGACGAGACGCGGTCGGCCAGGTGGACGCGTCCTTGCGACGCGTAAGCCGCTAGATTCACCGCAATTATTTTCCACGCTTTCGGTGAACGCCATTCGTAAACCAGCAGGGCGTCAGTGGGAGCACCGCCTTCCGGGGCGACATCCAGTAGATTCCATTTTCCTTCGTGAAAAACATCTTGCCTGGTGATTTGCAAAATCTTTTGGAAGAAATTCTTGCTGATGGGATCGGGCGGCTCGTCCGCGGCAATGCGTAGAGTGATGGGCATGTGAATTCTGCGCCCTTCGAGTTCGCCTTGATGATAGAAACGCATGCCGGGGAGTGTGCCGAGCAGGGTGCCGTCGGCGGCGAGACGGTCGTTCGGGAAAACGACGGCGCGGCGTTGTTCGTCGTGATTTTCCATGAAGCGCGCGAAATCGTTTTGGCGTTCCGGGGAGTTGGCGAGGCGCTCGCGGATTTGCGGAATGTTGTGGTCGCGAAGCGCATCGTAGAGAGTCTTATCGTAGGAGTAGGAAAATCCCAGATCGAGCAGGTGTTGTTCGGTGCCCCAGTAGGCTTCCGCGAGGAGGCTAAGCCTGGGGACGGCGGCGTGCGCTTCCGTCCAGAATTCTTTTTCTGGTTGGGGCGTATCGCCGAGCAGGTGACGCCAGTTGGCGTTGAAGATGTCGCTGAGTTGGAGCATGGCCATATCGCAGCGGATGCCGTCGCAATGGGCGGCGATGGTGCGCAGGTCGGCGAGTTGCGCGGCGCGAAGGCCGGGATTGAAATGATTGAGTTGGGCGACGTCTTGCCACGGCGGGAAATAGGGATCTTTGGCTAGGGCGATGTATTGCGGCCCTTGCTTGGTGGATTGAGTGTAGTAGAGCGACGGATCCTTCTGAAATTCTTCGGGTGAGGCTTGGACGTAAAACTCGGGGTGTTCGAGCATCCAGGGATGATCGAGCGCGGTGTGGTTGCCGACGAAATCTAGAAATAATCCGATGCCGCGGGCGCGCAATTTTTCGCGAGCGGCGTCAAGTGCAGCCCAGTTGCCGATGCGCGCGTCGGGGACGTAACCGGTGATGGAGTAGGCCGAGCTGATCACGTCGGCGGGCTTCCAGTAGGGAAGCGCGAGACTGAACTGCGCGGCGTTCGCAGGATTTTCTGCGTTCATGCGGCGCGAGATGGGGCTGCGTTGCCAGACGCCCATTAGCCAGACGATGTTGAAGCCTAGGGCGGCGAGAGCGTCCCATTCGGAGTCCGGGACTGCAGCGAGATTGATATTTTTTCCGAGGCGCGCGGAGAGTTGTTCGAGCCACGTCCAGGTGTTGATTTCGTACAGGTGCGGATGGGGGCGCGGCTGAAAATTTTGCGGAGTGGCGGGTTGCGTGGGCATCGAGTTCAGATTAGTTGGGATGTGCGGGGCATGTCAATGCGGCGACCGCAACGGCGGCGTTGGGCTGGGCGGTTTATGGACAAATGCGGGGATTAGTGACACATTATTTCGGGCGGAGCAGCGGGGCGGCGTGCTGCGTCCAATGGAGAGGAGGAAATCGAACATGGTAAAGCGTGCGATGCTGGCGGGATTTGCGATGGTTTTTGCGGTGGGGCTGTCTGTGGCGGGACAGGACAATGCAGCTAAGAGTGGTTCGTGGTCGGGCGTAGTAACGAATGACATGTGCGGAGCGAAGGATGCGAGCGCGGCGAAGGCGGAGTGCACATCCAAGTGCGTGAAATCGCATGGCGCGAAATACGCTTTGTATGATGAGGCGGACAAGAAAGTTTACATTCTGGAGCCGCAGGATAAGGCAGACGGTCATGCGGGGCACGAGGTGACGGTGAAGGGGACTTTGGATGGGGACACGATTCATGTGACGTCGCTGACGATGAATGCGACGAAGGGATCGTAACGGGCGGTTCCCGATTTTTGGTTTGCGCTAGAGATTCATTTCCGCAGGGTGTACGCGAAAAAGGGCAGGGCCGATGGCCTTGCCCTTTTTTTTGTGACTGCCCGTTCTGATATACTTCGCGGCCTCATGAGGTTCGCTTGCTCGGAAAGGGTGCCTGGATGAAATTCCAAAGAACATTTGTGATGCTTATGGTGTTGGCGGCGATGGCTTGCGGCGTTGCGCGGGCGCAGAGTCCCGCGGCGGCCGTCAATCCTGGAGCGTCTGCGGCGGGTTCGCGGACTTTGGTGGTGGATGACTATTTTCGAATTAAGGAAGTGGGGGATCCGCAGCTCAGTCCGGACGGGAAGTGGGTGGCGTACACGGTGAAGACCGCGAATCTGAAGGAGGATAAAAACCGGCGGCGGATCTGGATGATTCCTACCGGCGGCGGGACGGCGATTGCGCTGACGGACGAAAACGAATCGTCATCGCATCCACGGTGGAGCCCGGACGGCAAATATCTGGCGTTTATTTCGTCGCGCGCGGGAAGCGGCGACGACGATGATGAGGAAAAGGGCAAGAAGCAGGTGTGGATTTTGAATCGCGAAGGCGGCGAGGCGCAGCAACTGACCAGCACGATGCAGGACGTGGACAGTTTCGCGTGGTCTCCTGCGAGCGACCGGCTGGTGCTGGTGATGCAGGACGCGTCGCCGGAAGAAATCGAAGCCGCGGCGAACAAGGCGAAGGACAGCAAGGCAAAGCCCAAGCCGCGGCCCTGGGTGATTGATCGGATGCACTTCAAAGAGGATGAGATTGGATATCTGGACCGGCGGCGAACGCATTTGTACGTGTTCACCATTGGGGATCACAAGCAGCGGCAGATTACCGCGGGCGATTATGACGACGACGATCCGGCGTGGTCACCGGACGGAACCAAGATCGCGTTTGCGAGTAACCGCTCGGCGCCTGAGCCGGATTTGAACTACAACAAAGATATTTGGGTAGTGGAGGCGGGCAACAGCGATCAAGGAAAGGCGCTGGTGCAGGTGACGACGAACGTGGGCACGGAGGACGCACCGGCCTGGTCACCGGACGGGAGGTGGATCGCCTACACCACGCAGCTGGAGCCGGAGCTGTTTCAATATTCGACGATACAGATCGCCGTGTCGCCGGCGACGGGCGGCGCGGCGAACGTGCTGACGCGCAAGCTGGACCGCAATTCGACGATTCCGCGATTTTCGGCCGATGGGAAATGGATTTATTTCATCGCGGACGACGACGGCACGCAGAATTTGCTGCGCGTGCCGGCGGCGGGCGGAGAAATCACGCGGCCGATTGGCGGACGCAAGATGGTGGAAGCGTATTCGCTGGGCGCGGATGGCACGGCGGTGGCGGCGGTGGGAGAGCTAACGCATCCAGACGAATTGTATGTGTTGCCGCCTGGCGGAGAACTGCGGAAATTGACGAGCGTGAATGACGCGCTGATAGCGGAATTGCGCCTGCCGACGGTGGAGTACGTGCATTTCAAGAGCAAGGACGGGACAAGCGTTGCGGGATATTTGTACAAACCGCCGGATTATCAACCCGGCGTGAAATACCCCACGATTTTGAAACCGCATGGCGGGCCGGTGTGGGCTTACTACGCGGAATTTAATTTTGATCCGCAACTGTACGCGGCGAACGGCTATGTGGTGCTGACGCCGAATCCGCGCGGATCTTCCGGATACGGCGAGGCCTACTGCAAGGCGATATTTGCGGATTGGGGCCACAAGGATTTTGAGGACGACATGGCCATGGCGGATTACGCCGTGACGCAGGGGATCGCAGATCCGGATAAGTTGGGAGTAGGAGGCTGGTCGTACGGCGGAATTTCGACGAATTTTATTATTACGCAGACGACGCGATTCAAGGCGGCGATTTCCGGAGCCGGAGAATTTTTGTACATCACCAACTGGGGGCACGATTTGTATTCGCGCGATTGGGAGTACGAGCTGGGATTGCCGTGGAAGAACCGGGAACTGTGGGAGAAGCTTTCGCCGTTTAGTCGCGTGCTGCAGATTACCACGCCGACTTTGGTGATGGGCGGGGACGTGGATTGGAACGTTCCGGTGATTAATGGGGAGCAGCTGTATCAGAGTTTGCGGCGGTTGGGAGTGCCGACGCTTTTGGTGGTGTATCCGGGGGAGTATCACGAGTTTTCGCGGCCGTCGTTTATTGAGGATCGGTATGAGAGGTTTTTATTTTGGTATGGACATTATGTGAAGGGGGTTGGGCCCGCGGTACCGCCTGTATCTCCGCCGGCCAAGGGTGCGGAGTGATTTCAGGAAGTCGAAAGCACCCCAGCTGAACGCGGCTGAACACGGATACAGTCGAAAACGGAATGAGGGAAGTGTTCTGCGTGGGGCGACAAGGGCGGGTCCCGCTATGTGGGACCCGCCCCTGCGTTAACGTTTGGCGAATGCGTTTATTTCAATGCGCTGTCTATCAGGGCGGCGATGTTGGACTTCAGTTTGGCTAGATCTTCTTCGTGCAGGTACATCATGTGGCCTGCGCCGTAGTATTGGAAATGGATGTTGCTGCGCAGGTTTCCCGGCAGGAAGAGATGGTCCATGGTGTATTCGGTGGCGAAGAACGGCGTGGCCATATCGTAGAAGCCGTTTTCGACCTGGACTTGCAGGTGCGGGTTGGTCATCAGCGCCTGGATCAGATCGCCGGAGACATTCGCTGAACCGGGGAAAAAGCCGCCGCCTTGCGGGCCGCGATGTTTCCAATCCCAATTTTGGCCGACGTCGCCGCTGAGAGCTTCGTAAGATCTTTCCTCAGTGACTTTTAATTCCTCCCGGGCATAGCTGTTGAATGCGGCGGTGAACGCTCCGCGCACGGCGGTGTAAGACGGATCGTCTTCGGCGAATTCCGTGAGCATGTCGTAGGTGGGCATCGTGTAGCGCGCGTCGTAACGTCCGGTGGTGAGGCCGTGGCTGCGCATTAATTCCACATTGAATTGGGAGAGATTCACGCGCAGGTCGGCTTTCACTAGATAGTCTTCGCTGAGTCCGGTGAAGTGCGAGAGCTTTTTCGCGACGTCTGATTGTTCCGCCGGAGTGATGTTGGTGCCTTTCATCAGCGCGTCGGTATATTCGGTTTCGGCGAATTTGCGGGCTTCGGCTAGGAAGGCCGGCACGTCGGAAGGAGGGTCGGCGAGCGCTTTTTGATACGCGGCGGTGGCGGCGTAGCTGGGAAGGTAGAGGATGAAGGGCAGATCGTCGCCGGGATTGAACGAGATAGTGCCGAGATTCAAAACGGAAGAGATGAGCACGATGCCGTTGATGTAAATGCCGTCGTGCTGCTGCAGATAATTTCCCAGCGCGGCGGAGCGGAAGGTGCCGTAACTTTCGCCGATCAGAAATTTTGGAGAGTTCCAGCGATTGCTGCGATTGAGATAGATGTTGATGAACTGCGCAAACATTTTTACGTCCTGATCCACGCCCCAGAAATCCTTGTTCTGCGCTTTGCCGACGGCGTGACTGAAACCGGTGCCGACCGGATCAATGAAAACCATGTCGGTTTTATCGAGCAGGGAATTAGCGTTGTCTTCGATTTTGTACGGCGCAGGCGGAGTGGCAGCGTGGTCGGCATTGACGACGCGGCGCGGGCCGAAGGCGCCCATGTGCAGCCAGATGGATGCGGAGCCGGGGCCGCCGTTGTAGAGGAAAGCGATGGGGCGCTGCGTGAAATCTTTGGTGTCGTTGCGCGTGTAAGCGGTGGAGTAGATCAGCGCGGTGGGCTCGCCTTTTTCGTCTTTCAGGAGCGTGGTGGAGGCGGTGGCTTTGTAGGCGATTGACTGGCCGTTGATTTTGACGGAGTGGTCGCTGGGCCAGGTCTCTTCTTTGGGAGGATTGGCGTCTGGAGCCTTGGCGTCTGCTGCGGCGGGTGGCTTGGCGTCTTTCGGTGGCTCTTGCGCTGTTGTGCTGGTGGTGAGCAGAAGCAGTGTGGCCGCACAGGTGGCTAGGAAGGTCTTCATTTACGCTCCGATGGGTTGATTTCGCGCCCCAATTATCGCGCAGGGATTCTACGCACGCGGGTTGGTACAAGTCAAACGGGCGACCGCGGTTTGTGATCGGCCCGAGAAGTCGAAGAGAGATCCTTTGCTGCGCTGCCTTCGCAAAATCACTCAGGGCAGGCAGGATGACGGGGCTCTTGAATCCGGAGCCGTGCTAGTTGCAGGGAGGATTGGCGAAGGTGAGGGTGACTGCGCTGGGGACGCCGGCTGGACTATCGACTGCGCCATCGTTTGCGTTTGCGGCTGGGTCGCCGGTTGCGTTGGGGTTGGCATCGGCGGGTGGGGCATCGGCGGCTTGATCGCTGGCACTGGAGGTGGCGGCGATTTTTTGGGTGTCGGAATTGATGCGGGCTGGAATGGTGCAGGTGGTTTGGCCGTGGCGTTGATTCAGGCGTTGCGGGTCGAGATCTTCCCAGGCTGAGAAAGTGTAGCTTGCGGATTGGAGCAGGGTGAATTCGTAGAGGCCGTCGGAGATTTTGCGCGCGGCGGGGTTGTCGCCTTTTTCGGCTTGGGCCGTCACCGTTACCTCGCCGGGCGGGTGGCCGTCAATCCATTTGAGCTGAACTTTAACGATGCGCGTGGGGTAGCCGCCCTTTAGTTTGATGTTGGCGTTCAGAATTTGCTGGCCGTCTTTCACTTTAATGAATTTAGCGTCGGATTGTTCGGGCTCGCCGGGATAGAACGCGCGCGGAAAGGGCGAATTGGGGTCGAGGCGATTCAGGCGATTGAAGACAAGAAGATATTCGCCGGGACCGATGTGATCGAATTCGAATTTGCCGTCGCTGCCCTGGAAGCCCCAGAGGCCGGGCTGGGCGGGGTCGAAGCGTTCGGCGCGATAGAGTTCGACGGACGCGAGCTTGAGTGATTTTCCATTAGGGCCGAGCACGCTACCGCGAATTTTTCCGGTGGGCAGAGCGCTAACGTTGTACTCGTAGCACGCGCCGGAGGGAATCTTGAACGGAGGCAAGCCGCCTTTCAGAGTTTTTTGCGAGAACTCGAAACGCGCCGGGAGATCGGCGGTGTAAACATATTCGCCGGCGTGCACGTCGTAGAAAGAATAGACGCCATCGGGGCCGGTGCTGGTGGCGAAGCGATCGTCTTTGGAGCGCAATTTTAATTTTACGTGCGGGATGGGGTCTTCGGGATCGTCCGTAGGAGCGAGGAGCGGCGGATCGGCTCGGCGGAGGACGCCGAAGACGGAAGCAACGCGATCGTGATTGCGCATGGACCGCAATTGAGGGAGCAGCGCGCGGCCTTCGCTGGCGGGGCGCGTCTGGCTGCAGACGACGGCGAAGAGACGGCCCTCGGTTTCTTGCTGGGTGAAGACGATGTACTGCTCGCCCTTTTTGAAATAGTAGCCGCAATCGCCGTCGTCGCCGCCGGAGAAGACGTCAACGTCCGCGGAGTCGGGGCCGGCGAATTTTTCGTCAATGTGGAAATGATAGCGGGTGATGGGCGAAGCGGTTTGCGGAGCGACGCCGGGATTTGCTTCGTCGGTGTTGGCCGCGGCACTCGCAGCTTCAGCGGACGTGGCGTCGGGAGCGACGGCGGCGACTTCGGTGACGGTGCCGAGGAAAACGACATCGTCGGATTGCAGGCCGGGGCATTTTCCCGGCGGTTGCTTGGAACAGGTGCAAGCCCAGAGCCCGGAGGGNATGAAGAAGAGCAAGAGCGCCACGGCCAGGAATGAGCGTTGCATCATGAATAGATATCGTACCTTGTGAAGCGCGGAGAAATCGAGCATTCGTGCGAATTTTTTGAGGCGAGGTGTGGTGCGATGATGCTCGGAAGCGATGCACTATTTTGGTACACTTGGGGCCGCTTGCGGAAAGCAAGGTTCCCGAGAGTGGATTCGCCGACTGGTCGTAATGCGCGCGGATTCGCGCGGAGCAGCGTGATTTAGATAAAGGAGTAAATTACGAACATGACAAAGATTCTGGGGTTTCTGGCTGTGGCTCTGATGATTTTTTGCGCGGCGGCGGGAGCGCAGCAGTCTGCGCCGGCGCCTGCGCAGCAAGGGAATCAGTCGATCTATAACGTGACCGTGGTGGGGAAGACGGTAACGGCGGTGAGTTATCAGCATCGCAGCGGTTCGACGATGATCGGCTTTCAAGGGACGCCGCTGCTGCCGCTGGCGAAAGGCGACGCGAAGGTGGACAGCAAGCAGGGATCGATTGTGGTGAGCGCGAGCTTCAGGAATATGCAGTCGGCGCAGAAATTCGGGAAAGAATATTTGACGTATGTGCTGTGGGCGATCACTCCGGAGGGCAAGCCGAATAACCTGGGGGAATTGCTGCTGGATGGCGACAAGAGCAAATTGACGGCGACGACGAATTTGCAGACTTTTGGAATGATCGTGACGGCGGAGCCGTATTTTGCGGTGAACATGCCGAGCGACGTGGTGGTGCTGGAGAATGTGGTGCGGGCGGACACGGTAGGAACGGCGGAGCAGGTGACCGCGAATTACGAATTGATGCAGCGCGGGACATATACATACGACATGTCCAAGGCGCGCGAGCCGATTACGGATTTTTCGCCGAAAGTGCCGCTGGAAATTTACGAAGCGCGGAACGCGGTGTCCATTGCGCAGAGCGCGGGGGCGGATTCTCTGGCGCCGGACGCATTTCAGAAGGCGGTGAGCTCGCTGGGGAATGCGGACAATTTGCTGGCGAAGAAAGCGAGCAGGAAGGAAGTGATCGCGGCAGCGCGCGATGCAGTGCAGACTGCGGCGGATGCGCGGGCGATCGCATTACAACGCGCGGCGCAGCAGAAAGCGGCGGCCCAGCAGGCAGCATCGCAGGCCGCGGTGGCGGCAGCGGACGCGAAACAGAAACAGGAAGCAGCGGCGCGTCAACAGGCGGAGATTCAAAAATTGCAGGCGGAGCGCGATTCCGCGCAGGCGGCGGCTGCTCGTGCGCAGGCGGATGCGGCGGCTTTGGCAGCGCAGCAACAGGCGCAGGCCGCGCAACAGCAAGCGGATGCGGCGCAACAGCAAACGAAGGCCGCACAGGAAGCGGCGGCTCGGGCCGAAGCGGAGAAGCAGGCTTTGCGGGCGGCGCTGCTGGATCAATTTAATCGAGTGTTGCCGACGACGGACACGCCGCGTGGTTTGCAGGTGAATATGGCGGACGTGTTGTTTGCGTTCGGGAAATATGAATTGCAGCCGTCGGCGCGCGAGGCTTTGGCGAAATTTTCCGGGATTGTGCTGGCGCATCCGGGCTTGCATTTGTCGGTAGAGGGGTACACGGATAGCGTGGGAAGCGACGCGTTCAACCAGACGTTATCTGAGCAGCGCGCCAATGCGGTGCGGGATTATCTGATACAGCAGGGGCTGGATCCGAATTCGATTACGGCGACGGGATTTGGGAAGTCGAATCCGGTGGCAAGTAATGATACGGCGGCGGGGCGGCAGCAGAATCGTCGCGTGGAGATCATTATTTCGGGCGAAGTGATCGGTACGAAGATTGGGGCGCCGATCGCGCCGCCGCAACAGTAGTAGGCGTTTCGCCAAGACGCCTCGGCGAAATTAACGCGCCGGGTGGTCTGAATGCGACCAGAGGCGGAAGCCGCCGCGAAAGGCGTTATCGTTGCTGCCCAGGCGGGCGCCGGGCGGGAGTTTTTTCAGATTTGCGGCGTTGCCGCCACCCAGAACTACGTAGTCCGCCTCCAGAGCTGCTTTTAATTTTTCGGTGACCTTGAAAACCTGACGGCGCCATTTTTTCTTTCCGTATTTTTCCAGACCGCGTATGCCGAGGTAGTCCTCGTACGTTTTCCCTTTTTTGTAGAAGAGGTGTGCGAGCTCCATGGGCTCCAGGACGCCGTCAATCACCATGGCGGAGCCGAGGCCCGTACCGAGGCCCAGGAAAAGCATGCGGCCGCCTTTATAGCTGCCGAGGGCTTGCATGCTGGCGTCGTTGATAATTTTTATGGGATGGCCGAAGGCTTTGCGGAAATTGAAACCCACCCAGCCGCCGCCCAGATTGTGCGGCTCGCGAAGCGGATGGTTATTGATGACCGGGCCAGGGTAGCCCATCGCGATGGCATCGTATTTCCAGGCGCGCGTGGCTTTTTTGACGGCGCGAACCATTTTGGCGGCGGTCATGGAAAGGCTGGAGGGAATTTTTACGGAATCTTTTTGACCGGTCATCAGCAGCTTGACGTGGGTGCCGCCGACGTCGATCACCAGAATGCGGTGTGGTTTTGGATGTGCGTGGAGTTTCTTCACAAGCGCTCCTTATGGAAGGTCCTGAGAAGTTATATCCCGCGGCCAGGATAGTCAAATCGGAAGAGCGCGGGCATGAGGGGGCGGCAGTAAGGGGTGAAGTGGTGAGCCGGGGGGAGGGAAATTGTAGCGTTGAAGACGTGACAGAGCTGACGTTTTCCCGCATATTGTCTAGCACCGCGGACGCAGAGAAAGGCGGAGAGCACAGAGAACGACGAGGGATCGGCATACATGAGCAAGCAATATGATCGCAGGCAGGTGTTGAAGTTAGTTGGCACGAGTTGTGCGGCATTTATTTTGCCGGCATCGGGATTTGCAGGCGAGGGTGGATTCGCACCGGCGGAACAAGACTCGGAGATCCGGATTTCATCGGTTAGCGCGCACACTTTGCGGCTGAGTATTTTTTCCGGAAGGAGCGGCGGCGCCGTGCGCGGCGACGGATCATTGGCGCAGGAGGCTTGGGACGGCCCGGGGACGACGCTGAGCGGGCAATTCGCGGAGCGGAGTGTGAAGGCGGGCGATTTGCGCGTGAACATTATGGCTGACCCGCTGACGTTCGCGATTTCGGGTGCCGACGGCGCGCCGATTCAGCAACTGAAGGTGGATCGGGCTAGCGGAGTGGTTTCTTTCGCGACTGGAAATTCGCCGTTGCTCGGATTGGGCGAGGGCGGGCAGCAATTCGACCGTCGCGGGTCGGTGGACACGATGAAGCGCGGGCAGGGCGGCTACAAACTGCAGACGAATGGCGGGCGCGTGCCGATTCCTTGGCTGATTGGGACGGCGGGCTGGGCGATGTTCTTTCATGCGCCGTTCGGGACGTTTGATTTTTCGGGGGCGGAAAGCAAATTTTTGCCGGCGGGGCCGGATGCGGCGTACCCTCTGGACATTTTTTTCGTGGCGTCGCGCGAGCCGGCGACGATCATGGGCGAATACGCGCGGCTGACGGGAAATGCGGAGCTGCCGCCGCTGTGGAGTTTCGGTTACCTGCAATCGCACCGCACGCTGGGGAGTCCAGAGGAAATTCTGGCGGAAGCGAAAACGTTTCGCGAAAAGAAATTGCCGTGCGACGCGATGATCTATCTGAGCACGGGATTTTGCCCGAACGGATGGAATACGGAAAATGGCGCGTTCGAATGGAATGTGCGCGCATTTCCGGATCCACCGAAGATGCTGGCGGAATTGCACAAAGATAATTTTCGCGCGGTGATACACACCGTGATTTTGACGGACAAGCTGACGGGGAGAGCGCAGGACGCTTGCGACGTCGCGAAATATGACGAGACGGAGGCGGGTTGTTACTGGGATGCGCACCGCAAGGATTTCGCGATGGGTGTGGATGGATGGTGGCCGGACGAAGGTGATCCTCTGGACATCGCGTCGAGCTTGGTGCGCAACCGAATGTATTGGGAAGGTCCGCAGGTTGACCGGCCGAATGAGCGGCCGTTCGCGTTGCATCGCAATGGGTATGCGGGGATGCAGCGATACGCGTCGTTCTTGTGGTCGGGCGACGTGTATTCGACTTGGGAGACACTGAAAACTCATTTGCCGATCGCGGTGAATACGGGATTGACCGGCATTCCTTATTGGGGCACCGATATCGGCGGATTTGTGCCGACGAAAGAATTCACGGCGGAATTATTTGTGCGCTGGTTTCAGTTTGCCGCGTTTTGCACGCTGTTTCGTTCGCACGGGCGCGCCTGGAAATTGCGGCTGCCGTGGGGTTGGAACACGGGCGATCCGGGGCCAACGGAAATACGAAATTATGGAGGCGCGGCGCTTCCGGATGAGAGCCAGCTGCACAATCCGCAGGTGGAAATCATTTGCAGGAAATATCTGGAGCTGCGTTACCGGCTGCTGCCGTACATCTACAGCGCGGCGCGCGAGTGCACGAAGACGGGGATGCCGGTGATGCGTTCTTTGTGGCTGCACTATCCGGATGATCCTGTCGCAGTGGCGCGCGGGGATGAATATTTGTGGGGCCGCGACATTTTGGTGGCGCCGGTGGTGGAGCAGGGCGCGACTTCGCGGGCGGTTTATTTGCCGCGCGGGGATTGGTGGGATTTTTGGACTGGGGAGCGCGTGACGGGCGGGCGGGAGATCACGCGGGCTGTGGATTTGGAGACGACTCCTTTGTATGTGCGAGCTGGCGCGATTTTGCCTTTGGGGCCGGTGAAACAATTTACGGATGAGAAGGTGGATGGGCCGCTGACAATTTCTGTTTACGCGGGAGCGGATGCTTCCTTCTTGCTGTACGAGGATGATGGTAATTCTTTCAATTACCGAAAAGGCGAGTGGATGGGAATTCAGATGCGGTGGAATGATGCGCGGCGGATTTTGAAATTGGAGCTGGCGGAGGGATCGCGGATGCTGGGTCCGGGGCGTCGGGACATGGAAGTGAAGTTGGGTGAAGCGGTGCGGAAGGTGGTGTTTGAAGGCAAAGCGGCGGAAGTGGCGTTCTGAGCGAGATTTGGTCTGCGCGCGAAGGCGCGCTGCGAGCAAACCGAAAATGCGGCGCCGAGGGCGGCGGGGCCGGGGATTATGATGGCTGCGCCGTCTCCGCTGTAACATCTTTATTTGCAGTCGTTTACGGCCTGCTGGGTCAGGGCAAAGTGCTTGCATAAAATCCGCAATCAGATATATTCCGTAGAGGGCCGTCACGCCAGTTGACCTGCCGACGATCCGAATCGCACCGCACCAGGGAATTGCTACATGAACCCGGTGCGAGCTGCGATGAGTTGAGTAAACGCTTCCTTGAAATTGGGTTTAAAGTGCTGCGCTGCGGCTCGAAGTGAAGTACGGAGGACGACGTGAAGTGCCCCACCTGCGTTTCGCGACGGCAGTTTGTTTCCGCGGTCATGTCGTCGGCGGCGCTGGCGTGTCTTCCGAAAACTGCGGGAGCGTTCACGAGCGATGCTTTGGAGAACGTTCTGCTGCAGAGTGGGCGGCACCAAACTCCTGATTCTCGCGTCGCGCTTCTTGCTGCGCCATTCCCCATGGCGCAAGTGCGGCTGCTCGACGGTCCGTTTCTGGATGCCACCAAGGCAAATCTGCAGTATCTACACTCTCTGCCGGTAAACCGATTGCTACACAATTTTCGCGTCAATGCAGGACTGGCCAGTACGGCGGAGCCGTTGGGCGGATGGGAAGCGCCGGACTGCGAGCTGCGCGGGCACTTCACGGGACATTTTCTTTCTGCATGCGCGTTGGGGTATGCAAGCACCGGCGACGAGCAATTGAAAACGAAAGGCGAAGCAGTGGTGGCGGAACTGTCGAAATGCCAGGAAGCGAAAGGCACCGGATACCTTAGCGCGTTCCCCGAGAGTTTTTTTGACAGGCTAAGCGATGGCCAAGCCGTTTGGGCGCCTTTCTATACGCTGCACAAAATCATGGCGGGAAATCTGGACATGTACACGTACTGCCAATCGGAACAGGCATTGACGGTGGCGGAGGGTATGGCGCGGTGGATGGGCCGCTGGACGAATGGCATCAGCGACGATCACATGCAGCGGATTTTGAAGACCGAATATGGCGGAACGAATGAGGCGCTTTACAACCTGAGCGCGATTACCGGCAAGTGGCAATATTTTCGAACTGCGACGCGATTTGAGCAGCCGGATTTTTTTGGGCCTTTGGCTGGACACCGCGACGAACTGAAAGGCCTGCACACGAATACTAATATTCCCAAGGTGATTGGCGCGGCGCGACGATACGAGTTGACCGGCGATCCCTACTACCACGAAGTTGCGAAATATTTCTGGGAAGAAGTGACGCAAGAACGCGCGTATGTGACGGGCGGCACAAGCAACGGCGAGGGATGGGACACGGACGCGGGAAATCTGTCGAAGGCACTGAGTTTGTGGTCGGAGGAATGCTGCTGCGGGTACAACATGCTGAAACTGACGCGGCATGTGCATCAGTGGAGCGCGGACCCGCGGTACATGGATTATTACGAGCGGACGCTATTTAATTCGCGGCTCGGGACGCAGCATCCGCAGCACGGGATGAAAATGTATTATTTCCCGCTGGAGACGGGTTACTGGAAATTTTTCCACTCGCAGCTCAATTCGTTCTGGTGCTGCACGGGAACGGGTGTGGAAGAGTTTTCGAAATTCACGGATACGATTTATTCGCACGATGAGCACGATGTGTACGTGAATCTTTTTATTGCTTCCGAGGTGCGCTGGCCGGAGAAGGGGCTGACAGTACGCCAAACGACGAGATTTCCGGAGCAGGAAGGCACCAGCATCACGATGAAAGCCGCAAAGCCGGTGCAGGCAGGGATCAATATTCGAATTCCAAGCTGGGCGGTGGATGACGGAGCGGTGGAATTGAACGGAAAGGCGCTGCCGGTTTTCTCGAGCCCGGGAAGTTATCTGCGGATCACGCGGGAGTGGGCGGATGGCGACCGGCTCGAGGTGAAATTGCCGATGCGCTTGCATACGGAACCGCTGCTGGGTGATCCAACGCAGGTGGGGGCGCTGTACGGGCCGATCGTGCTCGCCGGGCGATTGGGAACCGAAGGATTGACTGAGGCAATGCAATACGATCCCGATCATGGGCCAACGCAACTGTCTCCTCCACATGCCGAAGCGAAGGGCAGCGCGAGCGTCACTACGAAATCCGTGGAAGAAATTCGTGCGGCGGCCTGGCTAGAGCCCGTAAAGGGTCAGGCGCTGACTTTTCAGACCGTGGGCCAGAAGAATGCGACGATGTTGATTCCGCTGAATCGAATCTTTGGCGAACGATACGCGGTGTACTGGAAGACGAGCACGCGAAGCGAGGATGCGGAAGGGTAAGGTCCGGATGATACTGCGAGCGAAATCTTTTTCGAACACGCTTTCGAGCGAGATTGTTTTGGGCTAAACGTTGACGGAACCGGCATTGCAGCGGATCATACGTGGCACGCGTCACCGGAGATGAGAAGTGAGCATCCACGAAGTTGCGAAGTTGGCCAAAGTTTCGATCGCGACAGTGTCGCGCACGATTAATGGCGTGCCGACGGTAACACCGCAGCTTTCACGCCGCGTGTGGAAAGTGATCGAGGAGCTGGGATATTACCCGAACACGCAGGCGCGCGCGCTGGTTTCCGGACGCAGCCGGATTTTCGGCTTGATCGTTTCGGAGATCACCAATCCGTTTTTTCCAGAAATCGTACAGGGATTCGAGGACATCGCGGTTCAGAATAATTACGAGATTCTGACGACTTCCACGGTGCACGACCCCGCGCGCATGGCGCTTTCGGTGCGGCGGATGATCGAACGCCGGGTGGAGGGCGTGGCGGTGGTCACGTTCGGGATGGAAGAGGCGCTGTTCGATGATTTGAAGTCTCGCAATGTGCCGCTGGTGTTTATTGACGTGGGGCCGCCGCTGCCGCGGATCAGCACAATCAAAATCGATTATTTGCACGGGCTGCGGCAGGCAGTGCAGCATCTGGCAGCGCTGCGGCACGAAAAAATTGCTTTTATTTCCGGACCGTTGGCGCTGAAGACGGCTCTGGCGCGGCAGCACGCGTTCATGCAAGCGATGGGAGAGATCGGTCTGACCGTGGATCCGCAGCACCTGGTGGAAGGAAATCACACGATGGAGGGCGGCATCGCGGCGATGCAGAAACTTTTGGCGAACGCCGAAATCCCCACGGCGGTGATTTGCTCGAACGACATGACGGCGCTGGGAGTGATGCGCGAAAGTTATGCGCAGGGGATTCACGTTCCCAAGGAACTTTCCGTCGTGGGGTTTGACGACATACGCCTGGCGCAATTCGTGATACCTCCTTTGACCACGGTAAAAATGTCGCAGGCAGAAATTGCCCGCCTGGCATTTAACGCGCTTCTGACGGAAGTGCGGCGCAAGTCTCCTTCGCCAACGGGAAGCGAATACATGCTGCGCACCAGCCTGGTTCTTCGCGATTCCACTGCGCTGGCCCCGAAAACCGCGCGCCGGCGAAAACCGAAAGCCGCCAACAGCGGCGGTGAGTGAAGCAAATGAAAGCTGCGATTTGCTGTTTGATGCTTTTTTCTTTGGAGTAAACGTTTGCTGCGGCGTGGCGGGCGTTATGATTTTTTTAGGAAGTAGCGCGGGCAGGGCCGCGGTTGGTCAACTGCGTTGGGAAAAGCACTGGCACGGAAATTAAAGATCAGGGGCGCAGATTTTTATGGCGATCGTCGCAGGCGTGGATTTCGGGACATTGAGTGTGCGCGTTTCGATCGTGGACAGCGAGAAGGGCGCGCTGGAATCCGCGGTCGCCGAATATCCATTGCACCGCAAACGCGAAGACCCGGAATTTGCGACGCAATCGCACGAAGATCACATGCGCGCGCTGGCTCTGGCTACCCGCGAGGCTTTGAAGAAAGCGGGAGTGCACGGCAAGGACGTGAAAGCGATCGCGCTGGACACGACGGGATCTTCGGTGGTGCCGGTGGACGCAAAGATGGCGCCGCTGGATGAATATTATTTGTGGTGCGACCATCGGGCGAAGGCGGAAGCCGCGGAGATTACGGAACTGGCGAACCGCGAGGGATTGGAAGCGATCCGCTGGTGCGGCGGCGTTTATTCTTCGGAGTGGGGATTCGCGAAACTGCTGCACTGGTTGCGCCACAATCCTGATAAGCGCGGGAAATTCGCGAGCGCTTTCGAGCATTGCGACATGGTGGCGGCGACGCTATGTGGCGTGACGGATCCAAGCAAGGCGAAACGCAGCATTTGCGCGATGGGGCACAAATGGCTGTGGCATGCGGATCTGGGCGGCTTACCTGCCGAAGAATTCCTGGTGAAATTGGATCCGCTGCTGGCTGGGGTGCGCGCGAAACTCGCAGGGGAGTACGAAACCTCCGACAAGATTGCCGGAACTCTGTCGCCTTACTGGGCGGAGAAGCTGGGATTGCGCGCGGGAATTCCGATTCCGGTGGGAGCGTTCGATGCGCACTGGGATGCGATCGGGGCGGGCACGCAAGAAAAAGACGTGGCGAACGTGGTGGGGACTTCTACATGCATTATTGGAATATCGAGCCAGACGCAACTAGTGCCGGGAGTTTGCGGTGTCGTCAAGGGCAGCGTGCATCCGGGCTACACGGGGATCGAAGCTGGCCTTTCCGCTACCGGAGATATTTTTGAAGCGATCGCGCGGCGGACGAATACTACTATTTCGCAATTGAGCGCGGGGCTGGAGAAATATCACGCGGGCCAGACTGGGTTGCTGCGCATGACCTGGGACAACGGCGACCGCACGGTGCTGGTAAATCCGAATCTGCGAGGGATGACGCTGGGCTGGAACCTGCAGAATACGGCGCAGGACGAGCTGTTTGCGGCGATCGAGGGAACGGCTTTTCACACGCGGGTGATTCTGGATCGCATGGCGGAATATGGCACGAAGATCGAGCGCGTGATCAATGCGGGAGGGATTCCGCAGAGCAATCCGGTATTGAATCAAGTGTACGCGAACGTGCTGGGGCGGCCGGTGCTGGTGCCGAGCAAGAAAGTGACGAGCCTGGGGTCCGCGATTTTTGCATTTCTGGCGGCCGGGACATTCAAGACGATTGAAGAAGCGCAGAAGCAGATTTGTCCGGCGCATGTGGTGTTTCATCCTCAGAAGGAAGCGCAGGGAATTTACGATGAGTTGTACGCGTTGTACCGGAGGCTGTATTTTGAATTTGGCGGAGCGGCGCGGGGCGGGAGTCTCGGCGACGTGTTGCCCGCGCTGATCCGGATATCCACGAGTCAAATGTCGCGCGCGCAGACGGCGGAAAAAGTACATTAGTTCGTTTTGCGTGCCGTCCTTCCTATCGTTCTTTCTGCGGCCGAAATTCAAACCATTGAATTGCGGAAAAGCTTTCGCATCCGTATGCTGGATGGATTCCTTCGGGAGCGAAAACAAATGCTTAACGGAAAGATCGCGCGCACGCAGAGCTGCGGATGACACGGATTTTCTGTGCCGGCTTACTTTTTGATATGGACGGAGTCTTGGTGGATTCGACGCCGGCGGTGGCGCGCGTTTGGACGCGTTGGGCCGCGCGGCACGGATTTGATGCCGCGGGAGTCGTGCACCGGGCGCACGGGCGGCCGAGCATCACAACGGTGCGCGAGTACCTGCCGAACGGGGATCACCTGGCCGAGAACAAGGAAATCGAGCGGGACGAGATCACGGACCTCGACGGGGTCGTGCCGTTGCCGGGTGCGCTGGAATTATTGAGCGCGCTGCCGCGCCAGCGCTGGACGATCGTGACGTCGTGCTCGCGGCGGCTGGCGGAAGTGCGATTGAAGACCAGTGGTTTGCCGCGGCCGGAAGTTTTTGTTACGTCCAGTGATATTCAGAATGGAAAGCCGGCGCCGGATCCCTATTTGAAGGGCGCGGAGGTGCTGGGTTTTGCGCCGCGGGATTGCGTGGTGGTGGAGGATGCGCCGGCGGGCGTGCGTTCAGGGAAAGCTGCTGGCGCTCGCGTCGTCGCGTTGCGCACGACGATGACGGAGGAGGAACTCTGGGATGCCGGCGCGGATTGGGTGGTGCGGGATTGCGCGGCGATAGCGCTCGCGACCCCTGCGATTCAGGACGGAAACCTTTCGCTGGTGCTCAAAGAAAATTAAGGCAGCGGTACATCAGCGGCTAACGCCGTGTCGATTCTGCTTCATTGAGGTCGTGGCTGAAGCCACGACCTGCAAGGATTGCTCGCACCGAGATTCGACCTCGGAGCGACTGCTGGTCGAAATGCTGGCTAGGAATGAAGCGCCAGGATGGTCAGGGAGTGCGCGGCGAACGTTTGACGGAACGCCGGGCCGGCGCCGGAAAATGAACTGCGTTTGACGCCGACGTTTTTCGGCTCGGCGAAAGTGTTCGTCGCATCGAGACTCGGGCCGTTTACTTCGTACAAATCACCTGTAGCCTGCAATTTGAATCCTTCGATGGCGATGTCCGCGGTTATATCCGCTGTGGGATGACGATTCACGACGGAAAGCGTGAGCTTTTGGCCGTTGTCGTCGGTCGTGGCGGAAACGTCGAGGTATGGCGTGTCGGGTATGTCCGGAAAAGTGTCGGCGCGCACGAAAGCGTCGAGCGCGACGTTGCCGCAGTAGGTGGCGTAGAGCTGCAGCGGGAAATAAGTCGTTTGCAGCACGATCCCCGTCGGATTGGCCATGATGGGTGCGATCACGTTTACCAGCTGGGCGAGATCGGCCATCTGCACCGTGCGGCAATTGCGATGGAAAATGTTGAGCGCGGAGGCCGCCCAGAGGGCATCGCGCAGATTGTAGATTTCTTCGAGCTTGTGATCATCGCCGCGCTTGAACCAGGAGCGGAACCAGATATTCCATTCGTCGGCGGCGATTTTGACCCGTTCCTTTTTTTCATTCTTGCCGGCGACGGAAGTGATTACCGCGTCGAGCACTTTTATTTCGTGTTCGAGTTTACTGGCGTCGTGAATTTCCTTGGGCGTATCGGTGCTGCCGCCGTAGTGGTGGAGAGAAATGTAATCCGCCACGTCCACGAGACGCTCGAGAACCTCGCGGTCCCAATCGGCATTATTTCCGCCGCAGGCAATCAGCTTGACGCTGGGATCCACCCACTGCATCATCTTGGCGAATTCCAGCGCGAGGTCGGCGTACGCTGTGGCGGTCTTGTGGCCGGCTTGCCATGAGCCGTAGATTTCATTCCCCAAGCCCCAATATTTCACGTTGTATGGTTCGGGATGACCGTTTTTTCTGCGCAGGTTGGCCCAGGCGGTGTTCATCGTGCCGTTGCAATATTCCACCCAGTCGGCGGCGTCCTGCATGGTGCCGGTGCCCATGTTCACGGTGATGTACGGCTCAGAGCCGAGCTTGCGGCAGTATTGAATGAATTCGTCGGTGCCGAAGCGATTGGATTCTTCGGCTTGCCAGGCCGTGTCCCAGCGACGAGGGCGAGAATCTTTCGGGCCGATGCCGTCTTTCCAATTGTAGCCCGAAGAAAAATTTCCGCCGGGCCACCGCAGCAGGGGAATGTTCAGGCCGCGCGCGGCTTCCAAGACATCTTTGCGAAAACCGTCGCTGTCGGAGAGCGGCGAACCTTCTTCGTAAATTCCACCGTAGATGCATCGGCCTAGATGTTCGATGAAGTTGCCGTAGATGTTACGGTCGATTTTGCCGATCCGGCGATCGAAATCAATTTTGATGCGCGCACTTGCCGCGGGCGGGGAAGCTTGCGGCGCAGCTGCGGCCGGCGCTGTCGCTGCCATCGCTGCAGCGGATTTGCTGACGAGCGGTGATGAAGAAATCAGCGGGAATGCAACGGCACCGAGCGCCGCAGCCATGCCATCCTTCAGGAAATTGCGCCGTGCTGGAAGCTTGATGGTCATTGCAGTGTCTCCCTATTCGCCGCGCCTCGTTTTCATGTATTCGAACGATGGACCGTGTCCATGGCCGAAACGAAGGCGGAGCGGGCGGCAAGAGTATCTCTGAGAAAACGTTTACTCGTCAACTGAGGATTGTGCAGTTCGTGATTTACGGAAGTCGAACTCATGACGGGGGGCCGCGACTTGGCTACACGCAAATCAGGAATGTTGTTCGCGATGGCGCTGGATGAATTCTTTTAAATATTCGCCGGCGGTAGTGATGTGTTTCCAGAGGGCCTCGGACGCGAGATCGGGATTTTTAGTGCGGCACGCGTCGAGAAGTTCATGATGAGCTTTGCCGGCGAGGTGCAAGTCGCGGGTGAAAACCAGATGCAAGCGGGTGTAGCGGTCGCAATTGTTGTTGAGCGTTTTGAGGAAAGAGAGCATCACGGGGCGATTGGCGGGTGCGTAAAGCGCGGAATGGAATGCCCAATTCCACTGACCCCAGGATTTCACGTCGGCGTCGTCTGCGAGCGATTCCTCGAAATGCTGCAGAATTTCCTCGGCGGATTGAAAATCTTTTTCTGTGAAGTTGGCGATGGCTTGGCGGAGGATGTAGCACTCGAGGACGGCGCGGGTTTCGAACAGTTGCATGATTTCGTCGGGAGAGAGAGCGGAAACCACAGCGCCGCGATTGGCAACGATGGTAATCAGGCCTTCAGCGGCCAAGTGGCTGAGGGCTTCGCGCACGGGGATCCGGCTAATCTGAAATTCGGCGGCGATCGCGTCCTGACGGAGCTGTTCGCCTTCGCGGAGTTCGCCGTGGAGAATTTTGTCGCGGAGGCGCTCGACGACGGCGGCGGCTAAGGATTGGCGCGGAATGGCATTCGTTTTTCTTGGTACCGAGTGTTCAGGAGTTGGCGCCGGGACGGGTGCAGGTTGAGGTTTTGTCATAGTTAGTTATGTAACCTTATCGGGCTAGGCGTGGGCGGTGCGCAGCGTAATTCGAAGATTTCGGATTTGAATTGCCCGCATTTCCGGACCAGGATCTTTGCCGCGCCGCTCGTCCAGCCAGGAAATCGCCCCTTCCGGAATCATCCATCAGGACGACAACCGTGTCAATTCTCCGTCCACCATGCGCCAGATGCCAAGAGAATTTTCATTTTTCAATTCGTCGGGCAGAGCGGCGTCTGGAAAATCCTGATAGCAGACGGGGCGGGCGAAGCGAAAAATCGCCAGAGTGCCGACGGAAGTGGTACGCGAATCGGTGCTGGCTGGGTAAGGGCCGCCGTGAACGATGGCATCACAGAGCTCCAGGCCCGTGGGGTAACCATTGTAAATAATCCGGCCGACTTTATTTTCGAGGATGGCGATGAGCTCGGAGAATTCCACGATGTCCTGTTCGGTGCCGTGTACGGTGGCAGTGAGATGGCCGTGCAGGCCGCGGGCGGCCTCCAGAATTTGTTCTTTCTTTGAATACTTGATCAGCAGGGTTGCGGGCCCGAATACTTCGCTCGAGAGATCCGGGTTGGCGAGGAACGAGGTGATATCCGTCTGAAACAGCGCGGCGCCTGCCTGAAATTCGGTGGCCGCGCCAGGAGATTTTTCTTCGGCGAGCAGGCTGACGTCGCCGCGATTTTTGCGATGGCGAATTTCGCGGGCGTACGAGGCGCTGATGCCGGAGGTCAGCAGCGTGAACTTTGGGGATTCCGCGACTTTGGTTTTTATGATATTTATCAGCGCTTCCGCAGGCTTTCCGTCCGATAAAAATACCAGCCCTGGCTTGGTGCAGAATTGGCCGCCACCGAGGGTGAAGGAGCCGTAGAGTTCTGCGCCGATTTTTTCTCCGCGAGCGGCGAGCGCGCCGGGAAGAACGAAGGTGGGATTAGTGCTGCCCATTTCGCCGTAAAACGGAATGGGCGAAGGGCGCTTCGCGGCCAAATCGAAAAGCGCGCGGCCGGCGGGAATGGAGCCAGTGAAGCCCACGGCTTTCACGAACGGATGCTTCACGAGAGCGGCGCCGGCAGAAAAGCCGGAGTCGAAGAGCAGAGAAAAAACGCCCTCGGGCAAATCGCAGGCGCGCACGCTGTCGCGAATGATGCGTCCCACGAGTTCGCTGGTGCCGGGATGCGCGGGATGAGCCTTGACGATTACGGGATTGCCCGCGGCGAAGGCCGAGGCGGTGTCGCCACCAGCGACGGAAAACGCGAGCGGAAAATTGCTGGCGCCGAAGACAACTACGGGGCCGAGCGGGCGCAGCATCGAGCGGACATCCGGCTTGGGAACGGGCTGGCGCTGCAGATCGGAGCGATCGATACGCGCAGTTACCCAAGAACCTTCGCGCACGACTTTTGCGAACATGCGGAGCTGCGTGCAAGTGCGTCCTGTTTCCGACTGCAGTCGAGCTAGGGAAAGCGCGGATTCCTGATTGGCGCGCGTAACCAGCGATTCTGTTTGCGCTTCGATGCGGGCGGCAATCATTTCCAGGAATTCCGCTTTTTTTGCGCCGGATACTCGGCCGAATTCGACGCAGGCTTCCGTGGCGAGTCTTACGGCGAGGTCAACTTCCTCAGCTGTCGCAGAGTGGAAGGCAGGCTCGATTTTTTGGCCGGTGGCGGGCGCGAAGGCCTGAAACGCGCCGTTTCCGGCGTCGCCTGCCTTGCCCGCATTGCCGTCACGAAATCCGATTATTGATGTTCCTCGAAATTCCATTGTACGGATCCCTTACCTTGCGGCTTGCGCGAGGGCTGGGCTCGCATTCTTTGGCCGATTTTGAATTGCGTGATGAATCAGCTTCTTGGTGGATTCCAATTCTTGGCCTACTAATTCAAGTTTGGGAGCCCGGACGCGCGCGTTGCCGATACCGAGCTCCTGCTGAACTAATTTTATCAGCTGGATGAATTTGGGCACGGTATCGAGGCGCAGCAGCGGTAAGAACCAGCGATACAGTTCGAACGCCTGCGCGGATTTTCCTTCCATGCCGTAGTTGAACAGGTCCACGGATTCGCGCGGCAGAGCGTTGGCGAGGCCAGCGATCCAGCCGGTAGCGCCGACGCCGATGCCTTCGAGAATGGCGTCGTCCACGCCGAGAAATAAAACCAGGCGATCGCCGATGAGGGCGCGAATCGCGCTGACTCTGCGGACGTCGGTGCTCGATTCCTTCACGGAATGCAAATTCTCATGCTCGTTCGCGAGCTCCTGAATTTGCTCGGGAAGAAAATCGGTCCCGTAAGAGACAGGATTATTGTACAGCATGCAGGAAAGCCGAGTGGATTTCAGAACCGCGGCGACGTGAGCTTTCATTTCACGCCAGTCGCCTTTGTAAACATAGGGCGGAAGAACCATCAGGCTTTCGCATCCGGCGGATTCCGCGGCTTTGGCTTGGGTGACGGCTTCAGCGGTGGAGAGCGCGGAGATCGCGGCGACTACGGGAGCGCGACCGTTCAGGGTGCTCACGCAATTGCGCAGGATCGCTACTTTTTCGTCGAATGAAAGTGTGGCGCCTTCGCCCAGCGAGCCGAGCGCGACCACGCCAGTGCAGCCATTTTCGACGAGCCAGCGGCAGTGACGGGCCATGAAGGCGTGGTCAACTTTGTCGTTTTGATCGAAGCACGTGGTGATTGCGGGCATTACGCCTTGCCACTTCATCGGAACCCTCCGTTCAATTTCGTGGCGCAGAATGTGATGAAAGTGCCACCAGGCTCGAACAACGCACCGGAAAAAGCGGCGGCCGGACGGAATCAATCTGCCAACCGAAAAGAAATTCAGCAGCGGGCGCGCAAATGCGTCCCTGACACGGACCCATGCCGCAGCGGGCGTGCAATTTCGCGGCGCGCCAGGACGCGTGTTCGCACAAACGTTCGTGCGGGACGTCCTCGCAGCGGCAGACCAGCGTGTCCGGCCGCGCGAGATTTTTCAGCTCGGGACGCAATGGAAACGCATCTTGCAGAATGCGAACAACTTTTTGATGGCGTGCGCGTTTTGCGAACAGATGCTTGGCGCGATCTTCCCAGTTTGTCGCGGCGTAACCGGCGATTTCGCCTTCGACGAGCGCGAGTTCCAGGCCGCCGATTCCGGTGGGCTCGCCGGCGCAGAATATTCCGGAGACCGAAGTTTGCTGATACTCGTCCACCGCAACAAAGCTTTCCCGGAGCCTGCAACCGCACATGCGCGGGAGCTCGAGGTTGGGAATGAGATGAAAGCCGCACGCGAGATAGTCACACGCGATTTCGCTGGTCTGACCCTGGCGCGATATGCGCACGGTTTCCAGGCGGCGATTTCCGAACGCTGCGACCGGCCAGCAATCGGTCCAGTGCGGGATGCTGCGAAGATTGTAGGCGAAGCGCAAGGCCTCGGCGGCTTTATCTGGAATCAGCATCATTTTCAGGCCGAAGCGCGCCATCTTTGGGCGAGTGGTCTGCTCGCAAATGCCAATCACTTTCGCGCCACATTTGCTCGCGTAGGCGGCGACGGCGAGCAGCAGCGGGCCAGTACCGGCGACGACGATGCGTTTTCCGGAGATTTCGAGGCCGGATTTTACGAAGGCTTGCAAGCCGCCCGCGCCCATCACGTTCGGCAAAGTCCAGCCGGGGAAAGGCAGGAAAAGTTCGCGCGCGCCGGTGGCGAGAATTAGTTTGCCGTAGCTGATCTGAATTACAGAGTCGTCGGATTCGGCGGCAAGCTCGCCTGCTGCGGCGTGAAAGACACGCGCGCCGCGAACGATTTGAACTGCGGATTTATTCAGGCGATCGAACCAGATAGATGATGCTGAGGGCCGAGCCGAGTTGTAAGCGCCGCGCCAGATTTGTCCACCCGCAGTGGGATTATCGTCGATTAGGCCGATCGTGCGTCCGGAATCGGCGGCTGCGAGGGCTGCGGCAATTCCGGCGGGACCTGCGCCGACAACCGCGACGTCGAATCTCAAATGTTTGACGCTATCCATTGGTTTCTATTTCCATATTCGCTTCGCAAAGCACCTGGCAGCTGCGACGCTGCGGTTCTCCATTGATTGCGACGCGACATTCAAAGCAAGTGCCCATGCCGCAGAGAGGCGAGCGATGCTGGCCGGTCACCGAAACGCGGCATGTCGCGCCGGAAGCAAGAACTGCGACGGCGACAGTGGAGCCGGCGCGCACGGACACGATTTTTCCATTTACGCGAACGGAAATCGATTCAGACATGGGCCTCCGCAGCTATTTGGCGCGACGGCAGATAAGGCTGAATGGGAATCGCGGGGCGCTGGCCGAGAATTTGCGCACAGATTAATTTTGCTGTGGCGAGCGACGTGGTGATGCCCAGGCCTTCGTGGCCTGCGGCGACTAATACGGACGGATCCTGCGGCGACGGACCGATCAAAGGGAGTTTGTCAGGAGTGGCGGGGCGGAAACCGGTCCAAACGCGGATCGCGGAGAGAAAACTCAGGTCTGGCATGTACTCGAAGGCGCGTTGCAACATGCGCGCGAGAATGGATTCGTCCACGGCGGAATTTTCCGCGTCGTATTGGCGCGACGAGCCAATCAAAATTTGACCTGTTTTACGGGGTTGTACATTGAAGGCCACGGAATCGGAAGTGAGGGAGTGAGCGCTCTTCAGATAGCCGAGTTCGACGACCTGATGTTGGAGAAAATTCGGATAACGGTCGGTGATCACGAGATGGCCTTTGCGCGGCTTGATATTGATGCCGGGGCTGAGTTTCGGAGCGGACTGCCCTGCGGCATTGACGATGAAGCCGGCCGCGAAAACGGTGCCGTCAGCGAGACGCGCGACGCCTTTTCCGATTGCGGCGACCGGCTGAGCCTGGATTACGCGAGCTCCCAGCGCACGCGCCTTCTGCAATAAAAACTCCGCGGCGCAGGGGGGGTAAACTACCGAATCTCCTGGCACACGCAGCCCGCCCGCGAGCGGCGCGCGCAGATGAGGTTCCGCATCGCGAACCTGCTGCGAGTCGAGGATTTCCGCGCTGACGCCACGTTCGCGGTAGTAATCAAATTTTCGGCGGACTTCGCGCATTTCTTCTTCGTCGGCGGCGACCCACAGCGTGCCGCACGGGTCAAATTCCACGGACGTGGGAAATTGATCGCGCATATCGTCCCAGAGAATTTGCGAATAGCGCGTGATGGCAAATTGCGCCTCGGAATCGCCCATCACCACGATGTGTCCCATCGCTGCGCCAGTCGAGCCGGCGCTGGTGAAACTTTCGTCAATCACCAGGACGCGCAAGCCTTCAGCGGAAAGTTCCAGTGCGCAGGCGGCGCCCACAATGCCGGCGCCGACAATCACGACTTCGGCGGGCTTGTTCACGGGTAGATGCCATTGCGAAAGGGATCGCGGGGATCGAGAATCACATCCGCCTCCGCCGTGATGAACGCGGAGCCCTTAATAATGGGCAGCACTTGGCCGTCCTCGATGCGAACTTGTCCTTCGAAAATACTGCCCACGATGCTTTCCTGGCGCCACACTTCGCCGGGCTGCAATTTTCCGTCGGCGTAAAGGCAGGCGAGTTTGGCGCTGGTGCCGGTGCCGCAGGGCGAACGGTCGTAGGCTTTTCCGGGGCAGAGAACAAAGTTCTGGCTTTGAATACCGGGTTTGCGCGAGGGACGAAATAATTCCACGTGGTCAATTTCTTTGCCGTCGGAGCCGGTGATGCCATTGGCGGCCAAGGCCTGGCGAATGGCCCAGGTAAACTCAGTCAACTTTTCAATATTTGCGGCATTCAACTCCACGGAATTATTGTTCGCCAGAAAAAACCAATTGCCGCCCCAGGCGACATCGCCGGTGACTGCGCCATAGCCCTGCACTTGGACGGTTACGTTGGCGGCGGTGCGTTTACTCGCGACGTTGACGACAGTGACTTCGCCCGTTTCGTGAAGCGTGGCCGTAACCGTGCCGACAGGCGTTTCGATGCGGTGATCACCGCAGGTGATTTTCCCCAAATACGCGAGCGTGGTGACCAAGCCAATGGTGCCGTGCACGCACATGCCGAGGTATCCGACATTGTTGAAGAAAATAACTCCCGCAGCGCTGGCGGGATCGGAAGGCTTGCACAGGGTTCCACCGACGACGACTGCGGAGCCGCGCGGTTCGTTGGCCAATGCGCTGCGAAGGTAATCGTGATTGAGGCGAAAGCGTTCCAGTCGCTGGGCCACGGACCCGCCGCCGAGGTCTGGGCCGCCACTGACGATAATCCTGGTCGGCTCGCCNCCGGTATGAGAATCCACGACATGGATACGTTTGACGGCGTCGAACATATTCGCGGGGGTGTTTTCAACACGTGGTTTGCTAAGGCTCATGAGCAGGCAATCTGGCCGGCGTGCATATAATATACATCGCGACCGAGTCAGGCAACCGAAAACCTTGGATTGCTTGGAAGCGTTTGCCATACGCGGGAGTTGGTCGCCAAGGACGAGGTGGTTCCCCTTGTGTTTTCTGCAGTTTACAGCGATGCGGATGCTTTAGCAAGTCAGCTGGACCTACGGCAACGCATTTCCTTTGCCTGCACCGCGCGAATACTACGCGAGAGCGCGCTACGGCTGCTCCTGTTCGGGCATTCTGCGATCTGAGGCGGAGCGGGCGATAAAAAAATAAACCGGCACTCCGAGGACGACGATGATCAGCCCCGGCCAGGTGGTAGCAGGGCGATAAGTGAACAGCACGATCAGGATCATCGCCGCGCCGATGATATAAAGCGCGGGGAGCCAGGGGTAGCCGAAGGCGCGGTAAGGCCGATCGGCATCCGCTTTCTTGATGCGCAGGCGAAAAACGCCGGCGATGGTCAGAATGTAAAAAATCAGCGCAGCGGAAATAATGTAATCGAGCAAATCGCTGTAGAGATTGCCGTAGGATTGCGTAGCCGTGTTGTAGGTTCGCGGCAGAACCAGGAACGCAGCCCAAAGGCCCTGAATGAGCAACGCCCAGGCGGGCACGCGCGCGGAATTCAGTGTGCCGGCGGATGGAAAAAACAATCCGTCGCGCGCCATGGCGTAGTAGGTTCGCGCTCCAGCGAGAGTCAAAGCGTTCACAGTGCCAACGGTCGAGACCATGATCGCAGCGGCCAGTAGCCCGGCGCCCAGCGTGGGGAAAATCGTTTGCAACATGGCGGTGGCGACGCGATCCGACGGAGCGTGTTGGATAGCGGCGAGTGGAAGCGTGACAAGATAGGCAACGTTCGCGAGGAGGTACAGCGTGATCACGATACTTGTGCCGATGGCAAGCGAGAGCGGAAGATTGCGGCGCGGATTTTTTACTTCTCCTGCGGTGAAAGTAATGTCGTGCCAGGAATCGGCGGAGAAGAGCGAGCCGGTTTGCGCGACGCAGATGGCGACGAGCAGGCCGAAGGCGGTAGTGGCGCTCAGTCCCGCGGCAAGCGGAGAAACGCCGCGAGCGGTCCAGGCACTGCTGAAATTTTCGTGAACGGCGGCGGCATTCCAACCGAGCGTGAGGCCGATCAAGATCAGGACGATGAGCGCGAGAATCTTGCCGACGGTGAAAACATTTTGGACCACTTTGCCGTACTGCAGGCCGCGGCTGTTGCTCCAGGTGAGGACGGCAATCACACCGATGGCGACGAGCTGCGCGGACGAAAGCGAAAAAGCGTAGCCGCTGGAAACGTGTATCGGCGCGATTAAATAGCGAGATTCCGAAACCGTAGGGAACAGCACGCCGGAAAAACGCGCGAAGGCGATGGCGACCGCTGCGATGGTGCCGGTCTGGATCACGGTGCAGAGCGTCCAGCCGTACAGAAATCCCCAGAGCGGTGAAAATGCTTCGCGCAAGTAGATGTACATCCCGCCGGCGCGGGGCATCATGGCGGCGAGTTCGCCATAGGAGAGCGCTCCGGCGATGGTGAGCACGCCGGTGAAAAACCACGCGACGAGCAGCCAGCCAGCGCTGCCGATTTGGCGCGACATGTCTGCAGACACGATGAAAATTCCGGAGCCGATCATTACGCCGACTACGACCATCACGGAGTCGAACAGGCCGAGGCCGCGCGCGAACGTCGGAGTTTGCGGAGTGGCGGCCGGGGAAGCGGCCGGCGCATTGGTGGTCATTAATGTCCTTGTGATTCTGGCGATGCTTGTCGAGCGATTCGTACTTCGGCGAGCTTCGTGCTGCAGTTGGCCGCGTCAAGTAAGCTCATGGAGGCAAGAAACTTGCGCGGAGATGGACGGGCCGCGCATGAAAACGCTTGACGCGTGGATAATATATACAAGACTATACCTCCGTGTCGAACTCATCTTCCGACAATTCGGGCGCTCCTATTAAGGATGCAAACCGCGCCGAAACGAAATCCGCACGCATTTCTCGCCGCGAATTTGGCCTGGATGCGGCGATCGGCGCCGCCGCGGCTGCAGCGCTTTCACTCTCACCGCCGAGTTTGCTTGCGGCACGGCGCGACCCCGACAACATATCACCGGCGATTCCGACGGGCGAGCAGGAAACGGCGGGGGCCAAGCCGACGCTTACTCCCGAGCAGAGCCGCGACGTGGACGCGAAGCTTGCGAATATTACTCGGAAGTACGGCGAGCGTTTGTCGGAGGAGCAGCGGAAACATCTGCGCAGGATTTTGGCCTACGACGAAACGATGCTGGCTCCCATTCGGGCGTTTGCGCTGCAGAATGGGGATCCGCCGGTGACGGTCTTGAAACTTTCCGGCGGGAAAAATAACGAGTGAGGAACCGGCGCTCTTGATTCAGGGGGCTGGTGCGCGCAGGTTCGGTGAGAGGACGAATTAATCCGTGTTGAGCGAAGACATTCTCTATCTTTCGGTGCGCGAGCTCGGCGACCAAATTCGCGGCGGGAAAATTTCGCCCGTGGAGCTGGCGGAAAGTTTTTTGGTTCGCAGCGAAACGCTTGGGCCGAAGCTGAACGCATTTGCGACAGTCACTCGAGACTTGGCGCTGCAGCAGGCGCGGACGGCTGAAAAAGAAATTGCCGCCGGGCATTATCGCGGACCTTTGCACGGCGTGCCTTATGCGGCGAAAGACCTTGTGGCGGTGGAAGGTTATGCGACTACGTGGGGAGCGCGGCCGCTGGCGAAGCAATCGTTCAACTACAACGCGACGGTGATTGAAAAATTGAATCGCGCTGGAGCGGTGCTGATCGGGAAAGCGGCGATGATCGAGCTGGCCGGCGGGCTCGGATATTCCGCAGGCGACGCGTCGTTGACCGGCCCGTGCAAAAATCCCTGGAACACGAAATATTGGACATGCGGATCGTCGAGCGGATCGGGCGCGATTGTGGCTGCGGCGATGGCGCCATGGGCAATCGGATCGGACACGCGCGGCTCGATTATTTGTCCTTCGTCGTGGTGCGGAATTTCCGGGATGCGGCCGAGTTTTGGACGCGTGAGCCGGCACGGTGCGATGGCGATTGCGTGGTCGATGGATAAGCTGGGGCCGATGGCGCGCACGGCGGATGATTGTGGGCTGGTGCTTTCGGTTTTGGCGGGACACGATCCGCTGGATTTCGATTCGCTGCCGGCGGGCGTTTCTGATTTTGCTTATTCTGCTGCGGCCGGAGAAACTGCGAAGCCGATTCGCATCGGGCGATTGACGAATGTGTGGAACGAGCAAGAGCCGGGATTGCAAGCGGCGGTGGATGCTGCATTGAAAGTGCTGGCGAAAAATGGCGCGACGATTGCGGACGTGGAGATGCCGGACGGGCCTTACGAAGAGGCGGCGGAGCTGACGATATTGATGGAATCGGCCTCCGCGTTTCAGGACCTGATTGTTTCCGGTCGCTGCGCGGAGCTGATTGACCCAGTCGGAAAGATAAATGGTTATGCGAGCCAGGAATTTTCCGTGGGCGATTATCTGCAGGTGCAGCGCGTGCGGACGTTTTTGCGGGCGCAGGTGGACAAATTGTTCGAGCGCTTCGACGTGCTGGCAACGGCCGGCGAATCGTCGGCGGCGTCGCCACTGAGCGCGCCGCCGGAAGATGATTCGGCGGGGCCGATCGAACGGCGAGCGCCGGACGGAGTTTCGAGTTTATGCGGATTGCCGGCGATCAGCGTGCCGTGCGGATTGAGCAAGGAGAAGTTGCCGTTCGGAGTGCAATTCATCGGGCGGGCGCTGGACGATCACGCGGTAATCGCGGCGGCGCGAATGTTTCAGAACCACACCGAGTGGCACAAAATGCGCCCGCCGATCAGCTAGATGCAAGGCCTGCAAGGGGTGTTCGTGACAAATCGATGTGGCGGCGTGTGGCGATGCGTTGTGCGGGGTGTGCGCTCTGTGACGGGAAATTTCCCCGTATGTGTGTGTTGCGGCCTGCTGACTTTGCTGATTTTGATTTCTTGCGATGCATTGGTGCGCGCGGAATCCGTAACGCAGCAAGCGTCGGCGCAGGCCGGCTCGCTGGAGCAGTTCGCGGCGGAGTTCTGGAACTGGCGGGCGCGTTACCAGCCGTTTTCGACGGACGATATTCCGCGGCTGGAGCATCCCAGTGGCGTGCGCGACTGGTCGGCTGGCTCAATCGCAAGACAGCGGAATCAACTCGAAGAATTTGAAGCGCTGTGGAAGAAGCTGGATCGCGCGGGTTGGACTGTCAGCGAAAAAGTTGACGACCGGTTGATGGGGTCGGCGCTGGCGCGGGTGCGTTGGGAACTGGATTTGAACCGGCGGTGGGAACGCGATCCGACTTTTTATCTGGATCAGACACTTACGGGTTTGCTGGAATCGCTGGTGGAACCGCCGCCGTTCGACGCTGCGCGAAGCCGTGAAATCGTGACGCGCATGCAGGACATACCCAAGATTTTGAGCGATGGAGAGGCGAACCTGCACGCAGTGCGCCCGTTCGCTCAGCTAGCGATTGATTCGCTGCAGCAAATTCGGCCGCAGTTGCTGGAAGTGGAGCGCGAAGTGGGGCCAATGCTGCATACGGATGGACCGCACGCGGGAGATTTGTCCGCGGAGTTCCAGGCCGCGACGGGAAAAGCAATCGAGGCGCTGGAAGCTTATCGCGCGTGGCTGCAGGAACATCTGCAGGAGATGCCGGAAAATGCGGCGGTGGGGCGCGCGAATTATGAATTCTTTTTGAGCCATGTGGCGCTGATTCCTTACACGCCGGAGCAGTTGCTGGCGATCAGCCGGCAAGAGTGGGAACGCGCGGTGACTTTCGAGCAAATTGAAAAAGAGCGGAATCAGGGGCTGCCGGAGCTGAAGATCGCTGCCAACATTGAAGACCAGATTCGCACGAGTGAGCGCGACGAGCTGGCGATTCGCGATTTTCTGGAGAAAAAGGGGATCCTGACGGTTTCGCCGGCGATTGGCCACTACACGGTTCGGCTGATGCCGGGATATGTCAACGCGCTTTCCGGATTTGGCGAGACGGACGATTTTCTGCACGCGACTGGAGTGCGCTGGGCGAATGAGCCTTCGCCGAAGCTGGGATATTTTTGGCTGGCGACGGCGAAAGATCCGCGGCCGGACATGGTGCACGAGGGCGTGCCGGGACATTATTTCCAGATGGCGTGGTCGCGGATGCACGAAGATCCCATCCGGCGGCACTACTATGACTCGGGGCCAAACGAAGGGTTGGGATTTTATGTGGAAGAAATGATGCTGCAGGCGGGGCTGTTTGATGACAGCCCGCGGTCGCGCGAAATCATTTACAATTTCATGCGGCTGCGCGCGTTGCGCGTGGAAGTGGACGTGAAACTGGCGCTGGGAATATTTACGATCGGCCAGGCCGCGGATTACCTGGCGCATTACGTGCCGATGGATCAAAAAACCGCCGAGGAAGAAGCCGCAAATTTCGCCGTGGGACCGGGGCAGGCGATCAGCTATCAGGTCGGCAAGGTTCAGATCATGCGATTTCTGGCGGACGCGCGATTGAAACAAGGTGATGCGTTTGACCTGCGCGCGTTTGATGACGATCTGTGGAAGAACGGGAATGTGCCGATTGTTTTGTTGCGTTGGGAATATCTGGGCTTGGATGACGATCTGCAAAGCGTGGACAAGGCGGCGAAGGCTGCGCGCTGAGAGCAGGACAAAGCGCAGGGAAGGGATTTCGGCGAAATGGAGTAAACGTTTACGCGAATTTGGTTATACTGAGCGGTTGGAGAGTGGCGGCATCGATTGATGATGAACGATGGTTTGGTGACCGTGGAAATCCGGATCTGCTGCCGCGAGATTTGGTGAAAATTACTCGGGGAGACTGGGATGAACAACAAAAAGGATATTTCGCGGCGGCGTTTTGTGGCGTCGGCGGTGTCGGCGGGTGCGGCGGCTTGTTTGTTGCCGACGAGAGGGCTGTTTGCCGGCGTCGCAAGTGATGCGCGGCGGGGGAATGGCTTGGCCCAACAGACTGCGCCCACGCTGCTCGACAATCCTTCTTGGAAAGATCAGGGCATCGAAAATCTCAGCCGGTCTCCTTATGCGCAGCTGAAAAATATTCCGGTTCATGCGGTAACGATCGACAGCGGATTCTGGGAGAAGCGGCGCGTAATCAATGTGGAGAAGAGCATTCCCAGCATGCACGACCTGCTGGAAGCGAACGGGCGCATGAATAATTTTCGCCGGCTGACGGGCAAGAGCACTGCGGCGCAAAGCGGACCGGTTTATTCTGACTCTGACATTTACAAATGGACGGAGGCGGTCGGTTTCACGCTGCAGTCGGGAGCGTACCCCGAGCTGCGCGCATCGGCGCAGAAATTCATTGACGATGTGGTGGCCGCACAACAGCCCAATGGCTACTTAAACACTTACTACGTGGAGGACAAGGCGCCGCTGAGCATGACGGTGCAAACGCAGACGACCGGCCACGAGCTATACAACATGGGACATTATTTACAGGGCGCGATTGCATTTTATCGCGGCACCGGCGATCCCAAGATGCTGGATGCCGGGATCCGCTTCGTGGACGATTTCCTGCTGCCGAGTTACGGGCCCGCGCCGCTGAAGCCGATTGTTTCGGGACATCCGGAAATTGAGATGGCGCTGATTGAGTTGTATCGCACGACGGGCGACAAGCGGCAGCTGCAGCTGGCGGGATACATCCTGCAGGGTGATGATCGGGCGCAACTGGAAGCGCGGCGCACGATTTACATGTACAGCGGGACGCCGTTCACGGCACGCACCAAGCTGGAAGGGCATGCGGTGCGCGCGATGTACGCCTGCTGCGGCGCGACGGATTATTACATGGAGACGGGCGACGCGACATATCTGAAGACGCTGAACAATCTGTGGAACGACATGACCAGCAGCAAAATGTACGTCACCGGCGGCGTGGGATCCCGCGCGGCGGGCGAAGCGTTCGGCGATGCTTACGAATTGCCAAATGCGCGCGCGTATGGAGAAAGCTGCGCGGCGATCGGCAACATGATGTGGAACTGGCGGATGCTCGCGGTAACTGGCGACGCAAAATTCACGGATGTGATCGAGCGAGCGCTGTACAACGGAATCAATTCGGGGATGTCGCTGGACGGGACGCTTTATTGCTACCGAAACCCCCTGGCGTTTGATCCAGCGACGGGCGATAAGATTCGCAACACTTGGTACGACACGACGTGCTGCCCGCCAAACCTGGAGCGGACATTCGCTTCGCTGCCGGGATATTTTTACAGCACGAGCAAGGACGGCATTTACGTGCATCTCTACGACAATTCGGAACTCGACTGGCACCTGGAGAATGGCACCGGGCTGAAGATCACGCAGAAAACGAATTATCCATGGGACGGCAGCGTCGAAATTGCCGTGACGCCGGCGCAACCTGCGGAATTTACATTTTACGTGCGGATTCCAGGATGGGCCGAGCGCGCACAGATTGCAGTGAACGGCAAGCCCGTGGCGGGCGCGAAGCCCGGTGAATATTTGCCGATCGCACGGCGTTGGGCGGCGGGCGACGTGCTGCATCTGAAGATGGAAATGGTTCCGCAGGTGATCGAAGCGAATCCTCACGTGGTGGAAGATGCGGGGCGTGTGGCGGTGCAGCGCGGTCCGCTGGTGTATTGCCTGGAACAACTCGACCAGCCGAATGGAACGGTGCTCGAGGACGTGGCGCTGGATTTGGGGCGTAAGACAACGGGCGAATTCCGCAGCGAGTTCAAGAGCGATTTACTGGGCGGCGTGGTGGTGCTGGAGCATCCGGGAGCGAGCTTGGAATTCGGAAGCGCGCACGAAGCTTTGTATTCCACGTACCGGGCGGATACGCCGAAGAACAAGCCGGTGGCGCTCACGTTTATTCCGTATTACGCGTGGGCGAATCGCGAAGCGACGCCGATGCAGGTTTGGACGCCACTGCTGAAGGTTTGAAATCCCGCCGCCGCGACGCAAAGGCGAGGTTGCGGCGGGAGGTTTCCTGTTGACTACGGCGCGGTGCCGCGCTGAGCGCCGTTCGATTTGGGGAGCAACTGCAAAACTCGGTGCAGAAGATTCTCACGCTTGTCCACCACGTCGGTAACGCCTTCGGGCAGGGACGGTTCCGCGCGAATTACGGCGGCATGCAAGGTATTCAATAATATTGGAACGTGCGGATGGATATCGTGGAGTTTGCGCGCCGCGTCCAAGCCGTTCATGCGCGGCATGGAAACGTCGAGAATGATGAGATCGGGGTTTATTTCGGGGGCGCGTTCGACGGCATCGAGTCCGTCAGAAGCTTCGCCGCAAATCTCGAAGCCTGAAGGTTCCAGCAGCTTGCGTATTCCGGTGCGGACGGAAGGATTATCGTCAACAATCAAGACACGATATAGCACGCCACCCCCCGGAACCATAGGGTGACCGCCGATCGCTGGTGAGCACCCGACTCCGTACGTCAGCGTACCAAACGAACTGTTGCTCGACCAGATGTTTCTTGGGAAGGCCGTCAGGCTTCCGCTGCGTGTTGGCGGGCAATTTACTTCTTGGATTGCTTCCACTCTATTTTCAGGACGCCTAAAGAATCGAGCGCGTCCTGCATGGCGGCGCGTTCCTCGGTGGACACATGGCCGTCGAGCGACTGACGCGCGCGGATGGCGTCTTCCACGGCTTTTACGCGAAGCTCCAATTCGACCGGGTCGATTTCGAAAACGGCGGCTTTGTAGAGCGCGCGCCAGTTATTCTCGACCATGGGGCCCTCCTGCGGGGCGGCATTTTATGTTCGTGCGCGGGCCGTGTCAGTGCGGTAGCGTACCGAGGCGACCGAGCTCTTTTTCCCACATCTCGGTTTGTTGTTTGATGGAGGCGTAACATTCGCAGGCGGCATCTTCGAGGCCGCTGCGGTCGTCAATGCGGACGCTGCCGCGATTGTAGGTGATGAATCCCGCTTTCTGCAGAATTCCGGCGGCAACGGTGACGCTGGCGCGGCGGGTGCCGAGCATGTGGGCGAGAAATTCCTGGGTTAGGGGGACGATGTCTCCGCCGAGCCGGTCCTGACTCATGAGCAACCAGCGCGCGAGGCGTTCATCCACTTCATGGAGGCGATTGCAGGCGGCGACGTGGATCGCTTGAATGCCGAGAGTTTGCGTGTAACGATTCAGGCTCTTCTCCAGCACTGGCGAATGCGATAGAACTTCTTTGAAGTCTGCCGCGGTGAGTTGATAGGCGCTGCCAGCGACTTGCATGATGACTTGCGTCGGACTGGTGCTGAGTCCGACGACTAGCGGAAGACCTACGAATCCTTCTTTGCCTGCCAAGCCGACTTCGACGCTTTTTCCGTCGGTCATCACGTTGAGGACTGATGCCAGGCCGCTATTGATGAAGAAGGCGTGGGCGAGAGGCGCGCCGGCTTCGTGGAGGACGGAGTGGGTTGGCAGTTCCACGAATTCCATTTTCTTGGCGACGGCGTTCATCTCGTCGGCCGGGAGGCCGAGTAGGATCAGATTTTGGATGTGGTTGCGGTCGCCATCGACGGTGGCGGGACCGGCGGTGACACGACGGGGTAATTTTGGAGACGCCATAAAGGCTCCTGTGCGGACGAATAGCGTCTGATTTCGCAAGGAGCCGTGGATTTTGGGATGAGAACGGCAGGATGCTAGTGAGACAGTTCGACTGTACTCGTTTGGTGGTTAGATAGATATGAAATACGGCGTGAGAGACGGGCGAAAAAACGGCAAGCGGCAGATTGGCGCTCCCGCGCGCGCGGAGGCAAAAACGGCCGAAAAACTAGCGATTAACATGGGTCGCCGATGAGTGTTTTCAAAGGTTTGCAGCGTTTTCTAGTATTTGGGCGACTAGCGATTAGGATTTGGTCTCCCGCCTCGGCGGGTAAACCTGCCACGGCTGGCGTAGCAGCCTGGGCGGCAGGCAGGAGGAAGCGCGGGGTGGCGGGGGCGTGCGTTGCGGGGATTCGGAGGGCGGCGGGTTGCCATTCGCGCTCTTGTTGCGCGGCTTGGACTGGTCGGGCGGAGGTGCGGACTTCGAGATTGGGATTTTGCAGGGTGGTGAGGGCCAAACGATCGTCGCGATATCTTTGAAGGTATCATTTCATATTTCACTCCTGGTCCAAGGTAGCACCGGGGAAACGAAAAAACAGCTGTACGGAAGTATGGTTGAAGGACAGTTTTAGTACTCGCTTGGCGAGATGATTTAGGTGGGTGGTTCGATAGGTTGGCCGGTGGTGGAGCGTCTAAATCCGCAGCCTTCAAAAACCGAAGGGATGCGGCACTCTTAAAATCAAAGGCGCCGGTTCCGGTGACCTGAAAGGCTTAGCCACCCGCCATTATCAATCGAATCTCTGAAAGCATTCTCTCTTGCGGGAGCTGGCCGACGATCCAGGCCCGCTAAGCGCCGAACCAAAAACATTCCGGCGACGAGATATATCAATTTCTTTCGGCTTTCGTCCATCGCAGAGACAAGATGTCAGTTTCGGTTTATCTGCGCCTACTAGTTTTGACCGCTTGTTGTTGTGTGGCGGAGTATGATGCTGTGCAAAAGCTTGGCGCGCTACGTCGCGGATGAGCTGCGTTTGGTCGTCAGCGGGTTCACTGGATGATATATCGAGGAGGCGTCATGGAATCGAAACAGGTGGTCCTCATTACGGGATCGAGCACTGGGTTCGGTCGGCTGATGGCCGAAAACTTAGCCCGTCGCGGTCATTCCGTCTTCGCAACCATGCGGGATCCCGGAGGACGCAATGCCGCCAACGCGTCGGAAATTCGAGCCCTTGCGAAACAGGAATCGCTTCCGCTGAATGTTTTGGAGCTAGATGTCACCAATGACGCTTCCGTGGAGCGCGCCGTACAAATCTGTGTGGAGCATGCGGGCCGCATTGACATTGCCATAAACAATGCAGGCAACGCCCTGATGGGATTGGCAGAAGCCGTCACCATGGAACAAGCCCAACAGATTATGGACACGAATTTCTTTGGCTCGGTTCGCATCAACCGCGCCGTGCTCCCTCATATGCGACGCCAGCGAAGCGGCTTGCTTTTGCACATCAGCAGCGGGGCGGGACGTGTAATTTTTCCGGGCTTTGGCGTCTATTGTGCGAGCAAATTCGCATTAGAAGCGCTGGCGGAAGCCTACCATTACGAATTGGCGGCGCAGGGAATTGAATCGTCGATCGTTGAGCCCGGCGCCTATCTGACGCCCATTTTCGGAAACGTCGTAAAGGCTGCCGATGAAGACCGGACAAGCACGTACGGAGTCGCTCGGCAGATCCCCGTCAAGGTCAACGATTTCGTCAGGACCGCGGCCGGAAATGCTCAGGAAGTCGCGGACGCCGTACTGAGTATTGTGGAAACTCCCGCCGGGCAGAGGAAGTTGCGATATCGCGTTAGTCGTAGAGACCCCGGTGTGGACGAAATCAACGCCCTCTGCGAACACGTGCAACGTCGCCTGTTCGAAGCGTCGGGCATAACGGCCGATACCGCATTCGTCCGACGAAGCGTGGCCGGTATTCCGTAGTCTGGTTGGCCGGGAGCTGCTGCGATAGAAGTGGACCTTGATTTGTATCTTGCGTAAGATAGCGCGCGGTTGGGAGTGGTTGTGGAGTTTGCCATTTGGGTAGTAGAGGCTGAGTTAGTTATTGCGATAGCCGGATGGGCCCGACGGGTTGAGACGTCTTGGGATGCGGCGGAGTGGGGGCCCAGATTGTGTGGAAATTGTTGGAACCTGTCTCATAAATGCAGAGGCCAGTAGGGCCGCGACCCTCAGGGGTTAAAACTCCTGAATTCTCGGGGCTTCTTGGCACGGCTGCGGCCGTGTCCTGAAGAAAGGCATTTGTGAGATGACTTCTAGCACGACGGATATTTGACGAATCGGGTTATTGGCAAGTTAACGGCAAAGAAACGGTTTGTTCCTCCCCGGATTACCGCTTCCTCGCTCAAGGAGAATTGGTGTGAGCCGAGATACTGCTAAGAACGCCGCGCGATATTTTGTTCGTGTGTTGTCGTTTGTGATGCTGATGGTGTTTGCGAATGTGGCGTGGGGGCAGAACACTATTTCGACTGTGGCCGGGAGCGCTCCTCCTGATGATGTACTGGCCACGGCTGCACCGATCGAGGGTCCGGTGGCGGTGGTGCGGGACGCCGCGGGAAATCTTTATGTGGTGAACGACAACGGGGTGATCTACAAGGTGCCTGCGGACACACCGGCTCCTTTCATGTCTATTTACGCGGGGAATAACACGGCGGGATTTTCGCCGAACGGGACTGCGGCGAGTGCGTCATTGTTGTCTGAACCGATTGGCGCGGCGCTGGACGCTGCGGGCAACTTTTATTTTTCGGATCAGAATAATTGCGTGGTGCGGGAAATTGTGGCGGCTAGTGGAGTGATGAATACGGTGGCGGGGATCGCGGGGCAATGCACTTATTCGGGAGACGGTGGCCAGGCGACGAGCGCCCAACTGAGTTTTCCGCAAGAGGTGGCGCTGGATGGCGCGGGGAATCTTTACATCGCGGACATTGGGAACGCCGTGGTGCGGCGCGTGGTTTTGGCGACGGGGATTATTACGACGTATGCCGGCATTGCGGGGAAGCCGGGAACGCCGACGAACAATGTGGCGGCGACGTCGAGTTTCCTGAACGGGCCGATTGCGCTGGCGGTGGATGCGGGGGGGAATCTTTTTATTGCTGATCAGAATGCCGACGTGGTTTGTCGCGTGGATGCGACGACCAAGATTCTCACGATCGTGGCGGGGACGGGGACGTTGGGATTCAGCGGGGACGGCGGGTTGGCTACGGCGGCGGATTTGCAGGTGCCGGAGGGGGTGGCGGTGGATAGTGCGGGGAACCTTTACATTGCGGATTCTGAAAATGCGCGCATTCGAGAGGTGTTCTCGCCGACGAACGCGAATACGCCGAATCAAATTACGACGATCGTGGGAAGCGGGACGTTTGGATTTAACGGCGACGGAGCGGTGGGAACTGCGACGGAACTGACGAATCCATTTGGGATATTCGTTGATCCGACGACTGGCAATTTGTGGATTGCGGATTTCTGGAGCGATCGGGTGCGGTTGTACACGGCTAGCACGGGGATCGTTACGACAGTGGTGGGGAGCGGCGGGGTGGGCGACACAGGCCTCGCGACTGCTGCGAGCTTGTATTACCCGCGGAATCCGGCGCTGGATGCCGGCGGCGATTTGTACCTGGTGGACGCGCAAAACAATCGGATTCGTGAAATCAGCGCGGCGGACCAGACGATAACAACCGTGGTGGGGACTGGGATTCCTTGTGCGCGGCCTGCGCTGCCTTGCGGGGACGGCGGACCTGCCACGGCTGCGGCACTTTTTATGCCGCGGACGGTGACGATTTTGGCGTCGGGGGATTTGCTGGTGGCGGATGATGGCGACAATCGGATTCGCGAGGTGAATGGGGATACCGGGATTATTACGACGATTGTGGGATCGGGGAAATTGTGCATGACTTCTTTTTCGACCTGCGGCGACGGCGGACCGGCGCTGGACGCGAGTTTGAATGATGCGCGGGGAGCGGTGCTGGATGCGGCCGGGAATCTTTATTTCGTGGATGCGCAGGACAATCGCGTTCGCGAAGTGGATACGACCGGGACGATCACGACGGTGGCGGGGAATGGACCCAATGGGGACGCGCCGATCGGATGCGTGGCGCAGGGAAATCTTTCTGGAGATGGAGGGCCGGCGGTTAACGCGACTTTGGATTGCCCGCTGGGGTTGGACATTGACGCGAGCGGCAACTTGTATGTGGCCGACACGGATAACAATGTGATTCGGATTATTGATACGGGCACGCCGCGGATTATCACGACGATTGCGGGGACCGGAGTTGCTGGACACAGCGGCGACAACGGCTTGGCGACGAGCGCGACTTTGAATATGCCGGATCGAGTGTCTGTGAATGGCGCGGGCAATTTCTTTATTTCGGATTCGGGAAATAACGTGATTCGGCGGGTGGACGGGGCGAGCAGAATCATCACGGCGTTTGCGGGAAGCGGGACGTTTGGATTCGGAGGCGATGGCGGCGCGGCGCTGGGGGCGAGTTTCGCTACGCCGGTGGGAGTGGTGGTGACCGCCGCAGGGAACATGTACGTGGGCGACGTGTTTAATAACCGGATCCGGAAAGTGCTACTCAATCCAAACATAACGCTTTCCAGCACTACCGCGGCATTCGCGAATCAGGCTTTGAATGTGAGCGCGACTTTGCCGGTGACGGTTACTAATTCTGGCGACGCGCCGTTGACGATTTCGAGCATTGCGATTACGGCTGGGGCGTTTACGATTTCGTCGAACGTGTGCCCTTTGACGCCTTCGACATTGGCGGTGGGGGCGAAGTGCGAGGTGGATATTGCGTTCGAGCCAACGCAGTTCATTGCTTACAGCGGGACGCTTACGATTTCGGACAATGGACCGACTGCGGGGAGCACGCAGAACGTAACGCTTACGGGAATGGGCGCGGCGGCGCTGACGATTACGACGAGCGGAACCGGAACGGGCACCGTGACCAGCGCGCCTGCGGGTATCAACTGCCCGACGACTTGCACGGGCACGTTCGCGGGTAACGCCCAAGTGGTGCTGACGGCGACGGCGGGAACGGGATCGACATTCACTGGTTTCAGCACGAACTGTGTGCCGGCTAGCCCGCAGACCACGCCGCCATCTTGCACGGTTTCGACTGCGACGTCGGGCGTAACAGTGACCGCGACGTTCGGTCAGCAGACCCCGGGGACCATCACGATCACGCCGACACCGTTGCCGTTCGGGATCGAGGGGTTGGGATCGACGAGTTCGCCGGAGACGTTGACGCTGTCGAACACGGGGAATACGGCGGTGACGTTCACGAGCATTGCGATGACGGGAGATTTTGCGGGAGCGACGCTGGCGCAGTGCCCGAGCATTGCGGTGGATGCGAAGCCCTGCACGTTCCAGATTACGTTCACGCCGACGGCGGCGGGCGCGCGCACCGGAACGATCACGTTTACCGACAACGCGACGGGAAGCCCGCAGACAGTGACGCTGACAGGGACGGGCGTTGCGGAGGCGATCGGGATTGCGCCGACTTCGTTGACGTTTGGCAGTCAGGCGGTGGGAACGACGAGTGCGGCGCAGACGGTGACGGTATCGAACAACGGCAATTTTCCGTTGATATTTACCAGTATCGTGACGTCGGGAGATTTTGCCGGCGCGACGCTGGCGCAGTGCCCGAGCATTGGAGAGGAAAACCCGCCGTGCGTATTTTCGATCACGTTCAAGCCGACGGCGACGGGAACGCGGACGGGAGCGATCACGTTCACGGATACTGGGACGGGAAGTCCGCAGACCGTGACACTGACCGGAACGGCAACGCCAGGAACGGCGACGGTGACGGTGACGCCGAGCAGCTTGGCGTTTGGCTCGCAGGCACTGACGACAACGAGCGCGCCTTTAAGCGTGACAGTGATGAACACGAGCACGGGCCCGGTGAATTTCACGGGCTTCACGGTTAGCGGCGCGAACGCGGGCGATTTTTCAGTGCCGCTACCGAACAGCAGTTCGGGATGCAGTGCGACGGGAACGTTGGCGGCGGGAGCTAGTTGCACGATCGCTGTGGTATTTGCGCCGAGCGCGAATGGGGCGCGGGCTGCGACGTTGAATATTGCCGACAATGCGACGGGAAGCCCGCAGACGGTGGCGTTGAGCGGCACGGGCGTGACTTCGCAAGTGATCATTTCGATTGCGCCGGGAGGATCTTCGAGCGCGACGACGGTGTCGGGCGGGACGGCGGTTTACGGATTGACGATTACCGGAGGTCCGGGAGTGACGGGGACGGTGCAGCTGGGATGTGTACCGTCGTCGGTGCTGATTACGTGCAACGTGATACCGGCGTCGGTGACGTTGAGCGGCGGGACGACGGAGGTGGCGTTTGCGATTCAGACGTTCTGCCAGGGAGCGACGACTTCGGCGGGATTTGTGGCGCCCGTGGGAGGAATTGGCGGAGGGCTTGGATTGCTGCTGGTTTCGCTGATTTTCGGCGGAGCGATGTGGATGTTCCGCGGGAACCGGCGCGTGGCTTTGACGTTTGCGACGTTGCTGCTGGTGGCGTTGGGGTCGGCGGCTTGCAGCAATAGTTTGCCGCAGGGTCCGAATGGAGCTACGCCAGCGGGGACTTATACTTTGTCGTTGACGACAACTTTGAATGGGCAGACGCAGACTTTGAATAACTTTTTGACTTTGGTGGTGAAGTAGGGGGAGTGGATTGCGTGGCGAGGTTATCGTGCGGCTGCGGAGTTCAAAATCACCACAGATGAACGCAGATGAACACAGATAAAGGCACACAGATAAAGGCGAGCGAAGAGGAAGGCGGAAGGATTTAGCGCAGTGGACGCAGAGACAGGAGCGCAGAGCGCGCAGCGAAAACCAACGGCAAGAATGCCCGTCCCGCTTCGCGGGACAGCCGCTACAAATTCGATAGCAACTTCAACTGCAAAGGCGCCCAAATAAAGCTGGCCGCTAGCCTTGGACCCCACGAAGCGGGATCTCAGAATGAATCGCGCTGTAGCGCGATTCAGAAATTCAACGGCAACGTCAACAGCGGGCGCAGCAAGCAGCGCCCCTACCAATCCAAAAACAATTCAACGGCAAGAACGCCCGCCTGAAGTTGGCCGCTAGCCTGCGACCCCCCGCAGCGGAATCTCAGGATGAATCGGGCTGTGGCGCAGACCCTCCGAGCCGGCACTGCCGGTTCTCAGGATGAATCGCGCGGTAGCGCGATTCACAAATTCAAAAGCGGCTGCCGCTGCAGCTGGATTTAGCTGTTGGCGTTTGTTTGGTGGGCGCGGGGGAATTCTGGGTGGGACATTACTTCTTCGCTTTGGACACGGTGACGGTCGCAGTGGGCTGCGATCAGGATGAGCCATTGATAGAGGTCGAGGTCGCCGAATGCTGGATGCTTGAAGAAGTGGCGGCGCAAATCGGCTTGGGTGCTGACGGCAAAATCTTGCGTCAGCCGACGTGCGGCTTCGAATTCCGGCGCAAGTTGCTCGTGCGGCCAGCGCCCTGTGGGAACGAGGATTTCCGGCGCTTGAAAACGAACCACGCGGGCCACTGTGTTCGCGAACATTGTGTGGTCCTGACCCTCCAAGGCGCTGTGCCGGGAAGGATCGGGCTCGTTCTTCAAAGTGTTTTGAATACGATCGAGCACCCGTGTTTCGACGGTGACAATGTGCTCGACACATTCGGCGACAGTCCAGCGGTCGGGCGCGGGGCGGTAGTGCCACTGTTCACGCGAGAGGCCCTGCGCCATGCGCAGCAAGCTCTCGCGCGATTCCGTCAGATGGTGCGATGCGAATTCGCGTTCAGCGGGAGTCATTGTGTTTGCCTTCTTAATGCCACGTTGCTTGGAATCATACAACTGGCGCGGGCCTGCGGCAACGCTCGTGGTACCCCGATTTGCGGGAAGGTGAAGAGCGCGTGAGATTGGTGGCGGAACGCGGGTGAGGCAAGCCTCGCCCGGCTCGTTTTGTCGCAGGACATNGAGCTTCGACGAAAGCGGCGGCCCTTCGATCTCCTCCCGCGAAGAGGGACGGGATCTCAGGACGAATCGCGCTGTGGCGCGATCCGCGTACTCAACGGCAACGTCAAAAGCGTGCGCAGCACGCAGCGCCCCTACGAATCCAAAAACAATTCAAGGACAAAGACGCCCGCCTAAAAAAGCAGGCGGCCGCTGCCCTTCGATCCCGCGCAGCGGCATCGAAGGATGAATCGTGCTGTAAGCCGAGGAGCAGCCCGGAGCGCTTGGAGCTGACTACGGTGGGAACCCGTCCGCCATCCACTTGGCGAATAGTTCGATGCGAGATTGCGGCCAGGGACCTTCGCCTTTTGGTGGTGGGGGCGGCATTACTGCGCCGCCGATACCACGAATGCGATCGTAGATGGCGGCAGCGTTCTTTTTGACGTCATCGTACTTTGCCAGATTGAACGCCTTCATCATGCCTTGAATGTCTCGCTCGGTGAAGAGCGGGCGAATGTCCGTTTGAAAGCTCGTTGTTTTCGTCATTGCGCCTCACAGTCACTGGATTATACGGATGCTGCGGTCTTCTTCGTGAATCTAAAGCTTTCTGTCTGCTGACGTCAAGGTCCAGGCTTTACGTTCCAAGCTTGGATCGAGGACTGAGCGAGTCCCGGTGTGCGCGCGACGCACCGGAACGACGACGAAGTTGCTGCTCCGGGGTGTCGCCGCTCGGAGTCGATCCCGGCAAACTACCTTCCTTCAGGCGGTGGTGTGCCGTGCAGCCTGGTGAACTTCCTTAAGAAGACCGGTCTCCATGTCGAAAATAAAACCGCGCACCGGGACATCTTTTGAGATCCAAGGATGTGATCTTACCTTATCGATTTGTTCCCGGGTGTGCTGCTCGGGGTCCTTGAAGGAGAAGAAGCGCATGGGAGCCGGCGACGCATCACCGGCAAAAGCGCTCAGCTTCGCGTTCAGTTCAGCATCTGTAAATGTGGTGAATCCGCAGCCGGTATGGTTGAGAAGCAGTATCTCAGTGGTTCCGAGCACACGGTTGGAAACAACAAGTTCCCCTAGAACATCGTCTGTTACGGCGGGTCCGCCGGTGCGGATAACGTCGATATCGGCTCGCGGCAAACCCAAAATTGCAGGGAGGTCTGAGAGCCGTGGGTCCATGCAGGTGACTACTACGATTTTGGGGCCGGACGGTTCGCGTTTGTTGGATCGTAGGTTTTTGCATAGTTGCGGTTTGCTCCTAACGCCTTGTCGATGATGCTCATTGTAAGCCTCCTTAGCGGCTGATGTTCATCGCGGTATCGAATCTCGCGACACGCGATGCACGTGCGACATAACACCATGAGGACGAAACGAAATCGATTGGACGAAGGTATCGTCGATACGTTGGTATGCCGAAGAGGGCATTCGGCGGAGCTCGCGGCGCACGCGGCGGCGGATAACGATGCAGAGGGGGGCACGGCTTTTCGAGCGCATCACGACTCTTTCCGAGCGCTGCGTATGCCACCGTACACAGAAAGTCATCGTGGCGAGATACGCGGATGCGATCGTTGCTGCAGCTGGCGGCGACCGGTCGTCGCCGTTGCGCATCGTCGAGTGGGCTGCTGGCACAGCCGCAAAGACCGGGAGTTTGCTTTAGGCTGCTTTTGGGTAATGGCTGTGTCGCTGACTGGCAGGGGAGGGGCAACCCTGGGAAGAACCAATACCTAAGTACAATGGACGGCCTTCGTTGAATGCCGCATTATTTTTACATGACGGCGCTTAAGGTCAGGAGCGGGAACAAGTGTCCGCTTCTATCCGTAGTTGATGACGATGAGTCCATACGCGAGTCGGTACCCGGCCTGATTGAGGAGTTCGGCTATGCGGCGCGAGCTTTTTCGTCGGCGGAAGAGTTTCTTTCATCCGGTGCTATCGATGAGACTAGCTGTTTGATCCTCGACATCGCGATGCCGGGCATGAGCGGACCGGAGCTCCACCTGGAGCTGAAGCGTCGCGGGGAAGAGGTTCCGGTGATATTCATCACCGGTCAAAAAGATGAGGCGATTCGTACTCGAGTGTTGGAGCAAGGCGCAGCGGGGTTTCTGCTGAAACCATTCAGTGATACAGCTTTGCTTGCGGCTATCAAGACCGCACTGCAAGCCACCTGAGGGTGGATTGGTGGAATCCTCGAGGGAGGATACAATGATTGCGGCGCGCACACTTAGTCATGAAGTGCGGGGCTATGAAGCAGGGGCATTGCCAATGTCGAGTGCCACCCCCACCTTGCCCATCGTGTTTATAGTGGACGATGACGTGTCCGTCCGCGAATCGCTGGAGCTGTTGGTGCGGGATGAGAACTGGAAGCCGCAGACGTTCGCGTCCGCACAAGAATTCCTCGACCACCCCAGAAAACGTGTTCCGAGCTGTCTGGTGCTGGACCTTTCGCTTCCGGGCCTGAACGGGCTTGAATTGCAGAAACAGCTTGGTGTGGAACACATCGACATGCCAATCATTTTCATCACTGGTCATGGCGATGTGCCGCAGTCAGTGCAGGCCATGAAAGCCGGCGCCATGGAATTCTTAACCAAGCCCCTGAATAACGACGCTTTGGTGAGCGCGATTCGAAACGCGATCCAACGAAGCAGTTCCGACCTCGCCCAGAACGCGGAGATGCAGGAATTGCGCGACCGCTACGCCACACTTACCGCCCGGGAACGGCAGGTGATGGGGCTAGTCGTAGATGGGCTGCTGAATAAACAAGTTGGCGGCGAGCTCGGCATCAGCGAAATCACGGTAAAGGCACACCGCGGGCAGGTGATGCAAAAAATGAAAGCGAACTCGCTCGCCGACCTGGTGAAGATGGCGGCCAAGCTCCGGCCTACCAGTTCGGCAGCTCGCTTGGCTTGACGGCAAAGCAGCCCAGCCGAGATCGCGATGGACCCTGGCTAGTTAGACTCGCGACACTTGTGCTGATCCGCTGCGAATAATGCTCCGCCTGTTGTTCTGCTGACAATTTCTGCTAACATCGCCCCCGCGCGACCCGCCGTGCGACCGAGGAAACTCGATTGCTGTGCGAGGAGTCCACGCTAATCGCTTATCCCTAACGTTGCCAAGGCGGTGAAAACTGTTTCCATTGTCCATCCGAATCGAGACGATGGGTCGAGTGATGCGCTGCGCCGGAGCGCGTCTGGATCTTTTTCGATATTTGGGCATGGCGGGACTTCTGCTGGCGGCGTTCCTTTTTTCCGGCTGCCGCAAGCCCGCGCAGCCCGTGACGATCACATTTTTCGATTCTGACGGCAGAGGTGTTCCTGGCGACCATCGGATGGTTCCGGACGCCTATTTGCAGGAATTCACGCGAGAAACAGGCATTCAGGTCAACGATCTTCCAACGCCCGAGGACAGCGCATCGAAACTCGATCTTGCCGTGGAGTTGCTGCACAGCGGTGCCCCGTCTCCGGACGTGTATGGAGTTGACACGATCTGGACCGGAACCATGGGCGAATACCTCACCGACCTGCAACCTTACTTTGCCTCAGAGATTTCCGCGGAGGATCCAAACATCATCGCAATCTACCGGATTCAGGGGAAGGTTGTGGCAATGCCCAACCAGCCGCTTGGTGTGCAGGTCTTGGTCTATCGGACGGACCTTCTCGCCAAGTACGGATACAAGACGCCGCCCCGAACCTGGGATGAGCTGGAGAAAATGGCCGCTCGTATTCAGGCGGGAGAGCGCGCAAACGGAAACAAAGATTTTTGGGGGTACGTCTTTGCCGGGGCGATCGCAACGGACAGCGAACAACTTACGATGGAAGGATTGGAATGGCAGGCAGCAGAAGGAGGCGGGCACATCATTGAGTCCGATGGAAAGATCAGCGTAAACAATCCAAATGTGATCCGAGCCTGGGAACGCGCGGCGCATTGGGTAGGTTGGATCTCTCCTCCCAGCGTGGTTTCTTACACCGCTACGGATGCGGAAAATAAATTCTGGGTTTCCGGCGAAGCTGCCTTTCTGCTGAGCCACGCCATCGTGTATGAGATTTTTGCAGAGGACAAGCCGTTCCGCGATCAAGCGGGAGTGACCAGCGTCCCTGCTGGAACGAGCGCGCGAGTGGGTACCCTGGGAGGCTACGCTCTGGGGATATCCCGCTTTTCAGAGCACCGCGCCGAATCAGTGAAGTTCATCCAGTTCCTGGTTCGCAAGCAGGCAGAATTCAGGGCGAGTTACTCTGCAAAGCGGGACCGAAAGGTGGAGTACTTTGAAGTTCCAACTATCATGAAGGAAATTTATCCCTGGTGGTACAAACCGGGGGAATCGGGAGGAAGTGAGATCGTCTCGCGCCCGTCGGCGGTCGCAGGTGCGCAGTACGAGGCGGTCTCCAAAGCCTATACCCGCGCACTGCATTCCGTGCTGACGCGTGAGTCCACAGCTCCAGCGGCAGCCGCGGCGCTGGAGAATGAGCTCGCTCGGATCATGAGTAATGGCAAGACTCAAGCGGGAACAGGTTCGCACTGAGATGAATCGACTGCGACTCAACATCGGCCCGCGCCTGGTTCTATGCCTCGCGCTCATCATCGTTTTGATGTTTGCCGGGGACGTGATCGTTCTATGGCAATTCCGCATCGTCCAGGCGCAGGCAGCACGACTCGATGAGTTTGACGAGGAGTTGGTAACTGTCTTGCGCATCCACTCAGACGTGTTGAAGCTTCGCGACACACTGGAGTCGCTGGTGAACGCAAGAAACTCCGATCGTCTGAAGGCCGAGACTCAAACGATGACTGAGACGCTCGCGGAGGACATGGGGAGCGCTAAAAGCGCACTGTCGGCCGTGCATTCCGACAACGCATCTGCTGACCCAGCTATTCTGCCCACCCTCGCAGTCGTCCAGTCGAACCTGCAATCGGAGACCGCCTCGGTGATCGATTTAGCCGAAACGGATGATTGGAATGCCTTGCAAGTGCGGCTCGACAACCAGTTACGCCCACTCGAATTTTCGATCTCTGCGTTGGTGGAGAGAGTGGACCGCGAAGTAAAGACGGAACATACCCAAGCCGCAGCCAATATTCGCCAGGTGCAGCAGCGGATCTTTGTTGTCGTGCCGATCACGGTCGCTCTGACCTTGTTAATTGCCGGAACATTGGGATTCGTCATCACGCGCAGCATCACGCATCCACTGGAACAACTGGTCGAAGGTTCCAAGATGTTGGCGCGAGGAGAGTTCAAACATCGGGTTCCCATCCAGGGGGAAGATGAGCTTGCCCAACTCGGAGGGGTATTTAATGATACCGCGGGGCGATTGCAGGATCTCTATGAGAGCTTGCAAAGCAGCGAGGACCGGCTCCGCCGAGTAATCAACACGATTCCCGCTCATGTGTGGAGCTCTCTGCCGGATGGTTCAGTGGACTTCATCAATCAGCGATTGCTCGAATCCACCGGGCGACCTATCGAGACGTTGCTGGGATCCGGTTGGCAAACGATCGTTCATCCGGATGATCGCGCTAGATATGTCGCTCAGTGGAAATCGGCATTGGCCGCGGGAGAGCCCCTCGAGATTGAATTGCGCGTCTGGACTGCACAGCGCGACTATCGGTGGTTGCTGGTGCGCAATGTACCTTTGCGTGACGGTCGTGGAGAGATAGTGAAGTGGTATGGCACGGGCATTGATATCGAGGACCGGAAACGCGCCGAAGACGCATTGCGTAAAGCGCAGGGAGATCTCGCACACGCGAATCGTGTAACTACGATGGGCGAACTCTGTGCCTCGCTGGCGCACGAGATTAATCAGCCCATCAGCGGCGCTATCACGAATGCTTCTACCTGCCTGCGCCGGCTCGATCGCGAGCCGCCTGATATTGAAGGCGCTCGGGCTGGGGCTTCATTGATAATTCGTGACGCAAACCGGGCTGCGGAGATTATTAACCGCGTGAGGCTATTTTTCAGAAAAGGCGTGGTGACGAAGGAGCGCGTTGATATCAACGAGTTGATTCGAGAGATGGAAATTCTTCTGCACAACGAGGCGAGCCAGCACTCGGTTTTTGTGCAGACACGGCTCGCAGCGGATCACCCGCTCATCGTGGCCGACCGCGTCCAGCTGCAGCAGGTGTTGATGAACCTGATGATCAACGGCATTGACGCAATGAAGGCCGTCGAAGGCCCGCGTCAACTCACGCTCGGCACCCAGAATGATGGCAACGCACAGCTTCTGGTATCGGTGGAAGACACGGGAATTGGCCTTCCGGCTAACCAAGCGGGCCAGATATTCAACGCTTTCTTTACGACCAAGGAACACGGCACGGGCATGGGGCTGCGCATCAGCCGAACGATTATTGAGGCGCACGGCGGCCGGCTCTGGGTTACGGACAACCATCCTCGCGGAGCAAGTTTTCATTTCACGCTGGCTGTCTCCTCAGACGCTGCGAGCCTGAACGCCCAGAGCAACAGCTAATTTGCTCACGGTATTTGGCTTTGCGGATCGAGCTTTTTGTGAACAGAAGATAACGATCAGGCCTTGGTATTTATTGTTTCTTGCAGCGAATCACGGCCCCACTCCTTGTGTCCACCGCGTAGTTGGTCGTCCATTCGATAACCCAGAACAGTAAAGGATGAGTTTTCTTGCGGGCTAGCATCCTCGGCCCGAGACGAAGGTATCGTCGATACCTTCGTGCAATTGTTTCCCTCCGGTTTCACTGGCTTAATCGCACGTGTTTGAGGGGCGAGTAGAGATAAGGCGATCGGGCAGGAAACAAAATAGCAATTTTTGAATATCGGAGGAAGCGATGTCCGCAATGGAATTTCAGTCGGTCGTGAACGCAGTGGCGGGTCTGCCGTTGGTCTCAGGAAATCAGGGTGTAAGCGACGACCATGCGCTGGTCGCGAAGGCCAAGCTGGGGCACGACGAGGCCTTCGCAGTGCTGTACAAGCGTCACCAGTGCAAGGCCTATAGCAGGGCTTTTCGTATTCTTCGCAACCAGCAGGACGCGGAAGATGCGGTGCAGCGAGCGTTTCAGCGGGCCGTCGTGAACCTGCAACGGTTTCGCGAGGAATCCAGTTTCTCGACGTGGCTCACGCGGATAGTCATCAACGAAGCCTTGATGCTGTTGCGCCAGCGCCGCGTACGAGAGCCGTTTCAGGAAAATAGTCTGGATGATGAGCACGATGATCGTGCCGTGGAGATTGCGGACGGCAGACCTACGCCAGAAGAAATCTTCTGCGAAAGCGAGCGCTGCGCAAGGCTGCGGCAGGCCGTTGCGGAGCTGCGAGAGAACCTGAGAGTCGTGGTGCTCGACGGGGAACTGCAAGGGTTGACCAGCGCCGAGACCGCGCAGCGCCTGGGCTTGACGCTGAGCGCAGTCAAGGCGCGCACGTTTCACGCGCGGAGGTTTCTGAGGAAGCATCTTGAAGGGAACTTTAAGAGCGCAAGCGCGCCAAGCAAGCCGCAACGGAGGCAGGCATGAAAGGCAGCGTGGAGCAGGCTTTTGCTGCGGGGGAGTTGATCGTGCGAACAGGGCGGTATCTGGTTGTCCTGACGTTGCCCCTAGTTTGTTGGCTCGCGGGGCAGGAATGTCCGGGACAGATGCTGCTCGCCTGGGCGGTGCAGCGTGGCATGGCTTTGCTTACCACGGCCAAAAGTTCGGCCCAGGCGAAAGATACGGTGCCCAGCCCTTTCCTCGGTGTCGGGCCTCAAATTAGCGCACGCGCGGTTCGTCACACGCAAGTCTGTGAACCAGAATCATGCGAAGGGCTCGCCAATACCATCGTCTGATTGACCTGGCTCGGCCCTTCTGCTGTGATACGTTCGTCGCAGCAGTTCGAGCAGATGCCTGGGGGAGCGATGGGTGAGGAGAACGAACTTCGTTCTAGAAAAATTCTGATGAACAACGGGAGAGCCATTCCCGCCCTTGGGTTTGGAACCTTGATTCCCGATCCTACCGATACCCGCCGCGCGACTAGAACTGCTTTGGAAGTCGGGTTTCGCCAATTCGATTGCTCGGAGAGATATCGAAACGAAGAGGCGGTGGGAGAAGCGCTGGAAAGCGTGCTGCGAGAAGGAATGGTCCGGCGCGGCGATCTCTTCATCGCCACAAAGCTCTGGAATAATAACCACCGGCCCGAGCGCGTCGAACGGGCTTTCGAAGCGAGCTTGGCGAGGCTCCGGCTCGAGTATCTGGATCTGTATCTCATTCACACTCCATTTGCATTTCAACCCGGGGACGAGCAGGACCCGCGAGATAAAAACGGCAATCTGGTTTACGACCGGGACGTGACCTTGCTCGATACCTGGAGAGCATTGGAAAGTCTGGTGGACCATGGCAAGTGCCGGGCCATCGGAATTTCAGACATCGGTCTAAACGAACTGAAGCCCATCTATGAATCAGCGAGAATCAAGCCAGCCGTGGTGCAAGTAGAAGCACATCCGTATCTGCCGGAAACGGAGCTACTGGGATTCTGCAAGGAGAAGGGCATGGTGTTTTTGGCTTTTGCGCCGTTGGGCCACGGGAGGAAGCCGGGGCTGCTCGAGGATCCAGTTATATCGGCTGTGGCCTCGCGAGTTGGAAAGACGCCGGCACAGGTTCTGCTGGCTTGGGCGGTGCAGCGAGGCACGGCTTTGCTTACTACGCCGAGGAGCGCGGCCCACGTGAAAGAGAATTTCGACATCTCTGCTCTTCCAGAAGAGGCGCTCGACGAAATCAATCGAATTCGGACCAGACAGAGGTTGAATCAAGTGGTGAAAACCGGCATTCCGGGTTTCATTCCACAAGGGAGCTGAAGATGGATGCGAAACCGCAGTTAGAGCAGTCTGTGCAGGAAAAACTAATCCGTGCGGCGCTGGATCAGCATTGGGCGGCGTCCGATGCCAATGACTTTGAAACGGAGCACCGCATCTATCTTGACGACGCGGTGCTGGAATACCCGCAGTCAGGCGAGCTAACGCGCGGTCGCAGCAACATACAGGGCCAGCGCGCCAGTCAGCCGAGCAACAAGCGGTTTTCTATACGACGAATCGTTGGCAGCGGTGAGCTTTGGGTCACGGAATTCATCCTGACGTATGACGGCAAGCCTTCCTACACCGTGAGCATCATGGAGTTCAAGGGCGACAAGGTATCGCGGGAAACACAGTACTTTGCAGATCCGTTCGTGGCTCCGGCATTCCGCGCGAAATGGGTCGAACGGATGGACATGTAGGCTCGAGGCGCGAGAATTCGCCGCCGCCGCCTCCGACGGAGGGACAAGCTATGGATTGGAAACGGGTGGTTCAGTTCGCGCTGCTGGGTAGCGGCGATTTGGAACAATATGCGATCCTGCTGGTACGCGTTTCAATTGGGCTGTTCTTTGCCATCTCCGGGGCAAACAAATTGTTTAGCGCCGGCGGCATCAAACCCGTTTACGATACGCTCGTTGCCTCCAAAGTCCCGTTTCCCCGCCAGACGGCATATTTCGTAGCGGGTGTCGAGTTCGTTTGTGGATCTTTGGTGGCCGTGGGGTTTCTCTCGAGCCCGGCCTGCGTGGCTTTATTGATCGATATGATTGTCGCAATCCTGACGAACACGCTTGCCACCGTGCCTAAAGGACTTTCGCGTCTTAACTGGCTCGACGATGTCCTGTATCTTCCGGAAGTCCTCTACGTGCTCTTCTTTATCTGGCTGATCTGCTCTGGTCCGGGAAAGTTCAGTGCCGATTACTGGCTCGCCAGCAAACTATTGAGGTGATCGAGAGTCCCGTCGGCGACAGTAAGATTCGTGCGGGAGGAATGCTAACGGTATGGCTCGGCTGCTATCGGTGAACGTTGGGCTTCCGCGCGACGTTGTGTGGAAAGAGCGCAGTGTGCACACCGGGGTCTGGAAGAGTCCGGTGACCGGTCGCTGTCGTGCGGGACGGCTGAATCTCGAGGGAGACGGTCAAGGCGACCTGGCCGGGCATGGAGGTGAGCATCGAGCCGTCTTCGTCTATCAGATCGAATCGTATCGGTATTGGCAGGAGCAGCTGAAGCGGAGCGATTTCGTTTACGGGCAGTTCGGTGAGAACTTTACGATCCAAGAATTGGCTGATGATGCCGTGTGCATCGGCGATCGATTTCAGATCGGCACCGCACTTTTCGAGGTCACGCAACCCCGCGTAACGTGCTATCGCGTCGGCATTCGGATGAACGAACCGCGGATGGCGTCGTTGCTCACATCCAGTGGCCGGCCGGGCTTCTATTTCCGCGTTCTGCGGGAAGGTGAGGTGGGTGCCGGCGACGAAATTGTGAAAGTGGGAGAGGCGGCAGAGCGCATGACTGTCGCTGAGATTAACGCGCTGCTCTATTTGCCGCCTCACCCACGCGATCGTCTGGAGCGCGCGTTGCGGATCGAAGCGCTTGCGCACGGATGGCGTGGTTCGTTTGAAGCGTTGCTGCAGAGTGAGCAAAACGGGGCGGAATCCGGAAACGCGGGACTGGCGCCTGCCGCCGCGGCCCATCCGGCCTCGTCCGGATTTCAATCGCTCGCCGTGACCTCAATTGATCGCGAGTCCGCGGACGTTCTATCGTTTGTTATGCAGAACGCTGACGGTCACCAGCTTCCCATGCCGCTACCAGGTCAGTTCGTCGTCGTGCGTTTGAAGCCGACCGCCGACGGCCCGGAGCTTTTTCGCAGCTACTCGCTCTCGGGCCCTCTTTCAGCGGAGCGTTATCGAATCAGCGTGAAAATCGAGCCGGATGGAGCGGCTGGAAACTATCTACACGAACATTTGCGTGTGGGCGATCGCCTCGATGTCAGCTCGCCGCGCGGAAGTTTTATTCTGCAGCCGGGAGAGCGACCGGTCGTACTGCTCAGTGCCGGAATCGGCGCGACACCGGTTTTGGCGATGCTGCAGGCACTTGCGGCGGCGCGCTCTACACGTCAGGTCTTGTGGTTGCAGACGGCGCGTGACGGGCAGCATCATCCGTTTGCCGGCGAAGTGCGCCGCCTGATGAGCGCGCTAACGAACGGCCGCAGCTATGTCTGTTACACCAGACCGGACTCAAACGACAAGACGGGTGAAGATTTCGACGCGACGGGTCGCTTCTCGCGATCGGTTTTTGCTGAACTCGGACTGTCACCAGACGCCGATGTTTACATTTGTGGGCCAACCCGATTCATGGCGGACATGAAAGACGTGCTCACGGCGTNAGGCGTGGCGCCGGAGCGCATTCACATCGAGATCTTCAACGGCGGCGAGTCCAGGGCCCCTGGCGTCGTCGGTGCAACGACGCGAGCTCCGCATCCGCCCAGCGACGCGGCGAACACTGGCCCGTTGCTATCGTTCGCGCGCAGCGGCATTTCCACACGCTGGGACGCGGCGCGGTACGCGAGCATCCTGGAAATGGCAGAGGCGTGTGATGTCCCGGTCCGTTGGGCGTGTCGAACCGGTGTTTGTCACAACTGCGAGAGTGGTTTGGTCTCGGGGGCAGTCGTTTACGACCCGGAGCCGCTCGACAAGCCGGCCGATGGCAACCTTCTTGTCTGCTGTTCACAGCCGAGCAGCGATGTCGTCATCGATTTGTGAAGCAACAGCGTCCGGATTCGCAGCGACGACCAGCTGAGTTCATGAACGTCCCACGGTAACCTCATCGCGCGTTCAACCGCGCCGTCCGTTTGTTGCGTGAAAGTGGCCGCGCCGCTGCTCCCACCGACCAAGCAAGCCGAAGGTATCGCCGATACCTTCGTCCAATTGTCCCTGCTCGACGCTCGTGGTCTGATGGCTTCGCCGCCGCCGAATCAATCGGATATGCGCACCGGCAGTCTTGAATGCGCACCGGCAGCTTGAGGAGGACGAGATGAAGACGGAAGGAATCACCCGAATCGCGCTATTGACCCCCATGGCTGTGATAGCACTTATCGTCACCGCGTACGCACAACCGAGAAATCATGCTTCTTCTGACAAAATCATTGTGGTGGGCCCGGCGGATCTCCCTGAGCTCGCGCGGTTGACCGGCCAAGCCATGATGCTTCACGGCACGATGGACGGCAGAACACTTCTTTATATCGAACAGAACCACGGCGCCCGACTGGCCGTGCTGGATGTGACGGACCCGGCCCATGTGAAGACCGAGGCCTCGGCGCGGGTCAACGCGCCCGGTTCGTTCGACTTTGTGTCCTCCCTTGGAGCCGATACAGTGCTGGTGCGGTTTCGGAACGGCGACGGAGAGGCGGTATTAAACTTGCACAAGGTGAGAACTCCGACGCTTAACATGATTCAAGGTCTGAACTCCCAAGGGGCGGCGGAGTTTTTGGGTGATGATGTGCTGGTAGTCGCTAAACGAACGAGTGTGGGATCTGATCCAAGCGACACAGACTACCAGGTTGTTGATGTCTCGAATCCGCTCCAGCCCAGTCCGCTTCCTGACATAAACCAGGTTCTTGAAAAGGTTACGAATTACCAAACGGGCACAACGTTCCTGCTCACATCAGACGGCTTGTACCTTATCAGGCGGCCGGCCGCGGAAGCGGAATCCAGGACGCGCGAGCAGCAGATGACGAGACACACGCCTTAGGAATTGAACGCCACTTGAAAAGCCCGCTGGCGGCAACGTTCTGATCTGGTGCTCGCAGCCGGCGGGCGAGGTTGTTATCGATTTGTGGAGACTGGCCAGGTTGGATTTTGTGAGTTTCCGTGACCGGACGATAGTTCCGATGAAGAATGTCCTTCGGGTGATTGGGTTTTTTCCAACCAAGTGCTCCTATAGACGCCTTCGGGCAATTTGCAAGAAATCCTCAAGCTGAGCTCCTAGGCGCCACGCCTGCCATCCGCCACCGTGATCCTTCCTCGCAAGCTCGTAGGGCCGACGGCACTCTTGTGCCCGGTTGGTTCGCTGCTGTCGCAAGGAGCAACTCGCGTCCCGCACGTGCGCGTGAGTGTCGGTCGTCGCGTCCACCGGTACCAAAGTATCGCCGATACCATCGTCTGAGTGTTTCCCGTCTGAGCCTCTGGTGTTATCGAGGCACTGCAACCGATCGGGTCGGACGTGTGCAACAAACGGTGAGGGAATTGTGAATTTCGTGGCTTTGAAAGTGTCGGCTGGGGACCGCCCGACGTTTTATCGTAGCCTGATCGCCCTCTGCCTGGCGTTGTTCGCAGGAGTTCCGCTTTACGGACAGTCTGGATCGACCGCCGCGAGCCAAGGAGCGGCGCCCTACGGTGGCGCTACCCAGTTACCACGAGCAAGGCGAAAAAGCTTCGGCAGGTCGTGTTCGATTTTGACGGGGAATCATTCATTGCGATAGAGCAAAACCCCAAGACGAAATCAAGATGGGCGGCGAGCACGTTCGGGCAGGAAGGTGATACAGTTTCTAAAAGAAACCACTAGTACTTGTTATTCTCCTTGACATGTACCTGCTGCGGCATAAACTACGCGTTAACTGCCAACACTCATTTCAGAAAGAGGAGTGCCCGATCATGCATACATTGAGTGGAAAACAAACTTCCTCCAAATTAGTTCTTATGTTATTGCTCTGCTTGGTTGTGGCCCTTCTTGTCGGAGTGCAACCCGCCAGAGCCGACAACGTCACCGTCTTCCAAATGTCCGGGACGTTCTCAGACAACTCCACGGTCTCCGGTACGCTCACAATCGACCTCACGGATGGGATGATTACGGCCTCGAATTTGTCCTATCTTGGCCAGACCTATAGTGACATTCTCACGCAAGGCGCGTTCTTCGGTGAAACCGAGCCTGGACAAACTCCGATACCCGTGGGTTATGATTTCGCAGTCGGTATTTTTTCATTCGCTCCACAGTTGTTTTTCATCTGGCCTGGAACGTCGACAGTTGACTCGCTCGTTGGTTATGGTGGCGGCAGCCTGTGTTCTTTCAATGCTTCATGCGGCCCAGACCAAGAGGGCGATTTTTTTGTATCTTCCTTCGACGCTGTCGACGGCTCGTTCACCGGACTCCAGTCCGGGCAGCTCGTCGCCACACCCGAACCCACGACCGTGATTCTCTTGTTCTTCGGCTTGGGACTCTTGCTGCTAACACGTTCCTGGCGGGCCAATGCGTCTGACGATTTCTCGCGATGAAAGCACGCTTCTTTTCTCCCAGATTGAACTAGCTGTCTGCCTTTACGACGAAGCCTGTGATTATCCGAAGGAAACTTTCGAGCAGATTGCAAAGCGGGTTGTACCGCGTGGATTGGGAAAGTCGAAAACGAGCGCGGCGTTTAGGAAGGAAGCGCGGAAACTGTTTAGCCTCGCTCGTTGACCCCGCGTCGTCCCTCGTCCGACGCTCGCAAGTTCCGGTTCTGATAGACGTGCATTTCGATGTCTGATTGATGATCCAAATACTCGACAACTGCGCGATACGCAGCGCACGTTGGCAGATGCTGCAAGAATCGTTCATTTAGGCAGCGGTG